>Ga0325405_1001528_pt1 | contig 23548 bp, 18 predicted proteins | sample PopdelMetagenome_21_FD_205663 | JGI IMG/M metagenome (GOLD analysis project Ga0325405, IMG submission 205663) | Populus deltoides microbial communities from Bellville, Georgia, United States - Xylem-Control-R2 | ecosystem: Host-associated > Plants > Phyllosphere > Stem > Wood/Secondary xylem...
ACGGCAAGTTACACAACTAGTACTTTCGTTACCCTGACCTCATGTAATTTCACAACATAATATCCTCATAAGAAGAATACCACATACGTATATTCATACACATCATATCTACATGTTCGCACATACACATTCGTGTTCCATTTCAATTTTTACGTTACAAGTCTTTACAAAAGGGGTCAGACAACTACTTGAGCGATTAATACATTTGTTCATACAGAACTTATATTACCCATAACATGCAAATATATGGTTCTTTCCAAAATGTATAAGCTGCAAAGCGGATTTCCTTACGCACCATGTTGGTATGATGTCCCTGTTACAGCACAAGGTAATTTCAAGCATTATAGGCAATTTAAAAACATAATAAAGAAATATTAACATCACATTTCATTCATGGATCTAAAGAGCATAATTATTTCATTGCTCCTTATTTATGTAAATACCACCTTTAATAATTCATCAATTACCGAGGCTAATTACAATACTCAAACCCGATCATCCATCTCGATTACCGTTAACAGAACTAACGTTATTCTCTGTTTAAAGCATAAAAATCATAGTTCTTTCATATACTTGGTATATACAAAACATAGTACCCATAAGCGCATCAATTCTTGAAACTAACTCATAACTCCAAAATCCAGCAATCCTCTTAGGATGCCATTAGCCGAAGCTAATTATTTGTTAGTCCCGGTCATCCACTTAGGATGCCATTAGCCGAAGCTAAACATTTGTCAATCTCGGTCATCCACTTAGGATGCCATTAGCCAGAGCTAATTATTTGTCAATCATGGGCATCCACTTAGGATGCATTGGCCAAAGCTAATCATTTCTCAGTCCTGGTCATCCACTTAAGATGCCATTAGCCAAAGCTAATCATTTATCAATAAAATGTTCCAGAGCTGGTTTATCAAATCACTATAACATGATAATATATCATTTGAAATGCTCATTCAAATGATTCATAACAATTTGACACTCACTATAACATAATAGTAGACCCTTTGTAATACTCGTACAAACGTTTTGTAATAGTTTAACATTCAATAAACACGATAATAGATACTCTATAATATACAAAAAAAAAAACATTCCATAACTGTTTAGCATTCAGTAGAACACAACAATAGACCCTTCATATTACTCATCCAACCATTCATGACAGTTAATGTTCAATACAATACAACAATAGATCCCTCATAATAATCATAGAAAAATTCCAAACAATGTAGCACTAGGTATAGCACAATAATAGATCCTTCGCAATACTCATATAAACATTCGTGACAAAGAACCTTCAACATAATACAACGACAAATCCTTTGTAATACTCTTACAACCATTCGTGACAATTAACATTCAATATAATACAACGATAGATATTTCGTAATACGCATACAACTAATCATGACAATTAACATTCAGTATAATACAATGGTAGATTCTTCGTAATAAATTCACTTTAGAAACTAACGTTACGCTAAAAGGGGGAGGAAATCACCTACTTGTTCCACCCGCAGGGTGTCCTTCTCTTGACGAAGGTGTGATCCCAGATGCACCACTTAAAACATCAATGGCCACAATTCAATACATTCGTATTCAGTAATCACACTCAACTCATCACTTCGCATGCTCAAGCATACACAAGTTCATGTTCCATTATTCCACATATTACAATCACAGAAAACAATCATCTTAATAACCGGGCCATTTTAGATAATTAAATCTGCTACAGAATTTAGTTAGCCAAAACTGGTTCGCTAGTGACCCATAATCGTCAGTGAAAACTGATTCGCGGCTGACAATAGAAATTCAACAGCAAACACTGATTCGTTGTAGATAACACCATTTCGATAGGAAACGCTAATTCGCTACAGACAACACAATTTTGGCAGCGAATAGTGATTCACTATAGACAATATAATTTCAACATCAAACACTAATTCGCTATAGACAACATAATTTCGGCAGCGAACTTTGATTCATTGCACACAACACAATTTTGACAACGAACACTACTTCGTTGCAGACAATACAATTTTGACAGTGAACTCTGATTCGTTGGAGACAACACCATTTTGGCAGCGAACACTGATTCCCTGCAGACAACAGACTTTCGGTAGCAAACACTGCTTCGCTGTAGGGAACACAATTTTGAAAGTGAAAACTGATTTGGACGTTGCAATTAGTTATGGCTAAAAGCTTCCAAGATGGACGATGTAACGGCCCAACTTTTTCAAAGCAAAAATTGATGGATTTTATTTTTTTTACAAGTCATCAGGTTAAGAATGTTTTTCACCATATCATTCTGCAGATTTATAATTGCATTTCATTCATTAACAAAACACAGTCCATGTAGGATAACGTAAATCAACATTCTTATAAGATGAATTCTCAATACACATGCCTATAATTTTATAATTTAATACTCATAGGTTTACACTACAACATATTGACATATTCATAAATTCACATCCATGTTCTAGTCTCGTTATCATTACAAGTTCATACAAGAGTGTCGAACGGCAAGTTACACAACTAGTACTTTCGTTACCCTGACCTCATGTAATTTCACAACATAATATCCTCATAAGAAGAATACCACATACGTATATTCATACACATCATATCTACATGTTCGCACATACACATTCGTGTTCCATTTCAATTTTTACGTTACAAGTCTTTACAAAAGGGGTCAGACAACTACTTGAGCGATTAATACATTTGTTCATACAGAACTTATATTACCCATAACATGCAAATATATGGTTCTTTCCAAAATATATGAGCTGCAAAGCGGATTTCCTTACGCACCATGTTGGTATGATGTCCCTGTTACAGCACAAGGTAATTTCAAGCATTATAGGCAATTTAAAAACATAATAAAGCAATATTAACATAACATTTCATTCATGGACCTAAAGAGCATATTTTTTTCATTTCTCTTTACTTATGTAAATACCACCCTTAATAATTCGTCAATTACCGAGGCTAATTACAATACTCAAACCTGATCATCCATCTAGATTACCGTTAACTGAACTAACATTATTCTCTGTTCAAAGCATAACAATCGTAGTTCTTTCATATACTTGGTATATACAAAACATAGTACCCATGAACGCATCATCTCTTGAAACTAACTCATAACTCTCAAATCTGACAATCCTCTTAGGATGTCATTAGTCGAAGCTAATCATTTGTCAGTCCCGGTCATCCACTTAGGATGTCATTAGCCAAAGCTAATCATTTGTCAGTCCCGGTCATCCACTTAGGATGTCATTAGCTGAAGGTATACTTGGAGACCAGTGGATACCAAGGCAAAAAGCATCTTGATATCATGATGTTTGCATTGGTGCACATTGGTATTATCCCTTGCTGGAATCGTAGTGGGCTTGCTCAATATTTTCTTTATATTTCTTTGTTTTTTATTGGAGTAATATTATACAAACAAACAAATCATATAAAAATTCTATACAAATTGATATGTCAGTTCATTTTCGGCAAGTTTAATCAACCAATTACATTCATGATTAATTTTCATTCAAGTTTAATCAAGCTAATAATAGATTATTAGCTTTGGCTAATGGCATCCTAGATGGATGATAGAGTTGCGTTGATGATTAGCTTTAGCTAATGGCATCCTAGACGGATGGTTGGGCTGCGTTGATGATTAGCTTCGACTAAAGGCATCTCAGATGGATGGTCGGGTTACGCGGGTGATTAGTCTCGGTTAATGGCATCCTAGTGGGATGGGCGGGTTAAATATGACGACTAGCTTTGGCCAATGGCATCCTAGATGGATGTCAGAGTTGATTATGATGATTGGTTTTAGCTAACAGTATCTATAAGAGATGATGAGTTGGTTTTTGTGATTAGTTTTGGTTAATGACATATGAGATGAATAACCGAGTTTGAATGTTGTGATTAGCTAAGACTAAAAGCATCCAAGATGGACGACCAGGTTAAAGTGAAGGAATTAATCTCGATCGATGTTTAAACTTCAGCTCCACAACTCCTATGGAGAGGTTAGGGTGTATGAGTGAGAATAATACACTTAACGAAATAATAAGGATTATACAATGCATATGAGAAGTAAAAGAAGGAATGCACCCATTTTATGTTGATAACGAAAAGTAATAATAACGTTCTTCTAGTTGTTTATTATTATGTTTAGATTATTTACAATTTTTGTATCCATGTTGTTTTTGTTACAAGGACATCACACAATCCAGGTGCGTAGGAAAGCTCATTCTACGGGCTCACATACTTTGAAAGGTATTATGTAATAGTATGTTTTAGGTGTTATATGTTTGAGAAGAATGAATGAGCTAGTTGAATATTTGTGATTCGACACTTTTGTAAAGACTTGTATCAAAAATTGTAATGGAATACAGATGTGAAAGTATGATCTTGTAAACATGATGTGGTGAATGGATGTATGTGATCTTCTCTTTTATGAGAATGTTGTATTGTGAATTCTCAGGAGTATTGCACTACACTAAGAGATGAATTCTGTTACGATAAACCCTAAACACCATTGCGAGAATGTGTATTGTCACTTTTTATGGGATGTTGATTTACTTTACCCCCATGTGGGTTGTGCCTTGCTAATGAATGAAATGTATTTATAAATTCACAGAATGATATTGTGAAAAGCATCGAGAACCTAACGACTTACAAAAAAAAACAACCGATTTTGGCTATTAAAAAGCCAGGTCGTTACAATCTTGGTTTCATGTCCTTCAATATTGGATTTGTTTTTTATTGGGTTCCCTCCGCCTCATAACCCAAGAATAGTGCTTAACGGATTAACCCATATTGACTTGGCTCATTTTTTGTGTTTTTTTTTTGTAATTAAAGTTTTTATAAATTTCATCGTTCAGCATTAGCTCTAAGATGATCGATTGGAAATTAAGCTTCATAATTTATTTTTATTTGCTCTTTATGAGGTTATCTTAGTCTCATGCCAAGAGTCGTGGATCTAGCAAGTAAATCTGGGTTAAATCAAGTTGTTTTTTTTATTTTCTTTTTACGAGGTTATCTCGGTCTCATGACTTGGGTCACAAGTTTGACGAATTGACTTGGGTTGTTTTTTATGTTCTTTTTTTAATTGATTTCTTTTTTTAGTCTCATCATTCAACATTTGACTGATTAGGAATTGCACATTTGTAATTTGTTTTAATTTTCTTTCTGTGGGGTTATTTCGGTCTCATGACTTGAGTCGTGAGTTTGACAAGTTAACTCGGGTTGCTTTTTTAGGTCCTTTTTTAATTGATTTTTTTTCAATTTCATCCTTCAACATTGGGTTGATTGGAAATTAGGCTTTCTAATTTGTTTTGATTTGTTTTCTATGGGGTTATCATAGTCTCATAACCCAAGTCACATATTTGACATGTTAACTCGGGTTGATTCAAGTCAATCAAATATGTTGTATTTTAATATTAAAAAAAGATGTCATCTTAAAAAATTTTGTGAATCAAACTATGTTTTTACAGGTCATCATGTTACTTTTGAACCCACGAAGTCAACCGGGTCAATCAACCTACACACGGTTTAAATTTTGTTTCCATTAAAAAAACATTAACAATATCTGAATATTTTTTTTAGGTTCAAGAAAAATTTGACCCGACCTACAACGTAACGCTGGTCAATAATCTAGTACCTAATAAAAAAAAATAGACATATGTACCAATGATGTTTTTATAAAATACGCACATCCTGAAACCAACGACTAAAACCAAAAAAGGAATATCAAGGCTACATGCATTTAGATTGTGAAAATGTAGGGTATATCGTTGTGATTACTCTAGGACTTGTGGAACGATTTGAATCGATCGATACGATTCCATAAACTTCACTAAGAGGTAAGAATCCTAAACTCGTCTGCCAGTTCATGGCTATTCTAGTTCATGGAATGATAGTGGATATTTCCATACGTCATTCGTCTGCCAGTTCCATGGCTATCAGAACTGATCCTTTTCACTTGGGAAAATCATTAGTGCAAGTTCCATATTTATATAATGGACCCTCATGGCAGGACCACTGCTATTTCTCTTTCAGATATGCAGACAATGATAAATAAATATATGAACGTAAAATCATTGGCTGCATCTGTGAAAGAGAAATGCTAGTGGTCCAGCCATGGTGTATCCTGGTTCACGAAAAAATTATCGAGAGAATTGAATGGGAGAGCGATGGATATGCTTTATTGATTTTGTTTTATTATATATAATAATAAATATTTATATTGATAAACTAAAAATACAAATCAATATTAGAAAAATCTAGTTTTAACCGTTAAAATTTAATTTTGATCACCGAAAAAATATTTTGAGACACCAAAAATATTTTTCGACCGGTATCAACCTGGTAGACCGAGTTTTGACCGAAAATAACGATTTTGATCTAAAATGACTAGAAACTTATTTTTTATCATGGTCAACATGGTTTGACCTGTATTGACCTAGTGAGCTTGGTTTTGACCGAAAATGACAGTTTTGACCCAAAATTGCCTAAAATTTATTTTTTATCCTGGTTGACACGGTTTGATTCGTATGGACCCGGTGGACTTGGTTTTCACTGAAAATGACAGTTTTTACTCGAAACGGCCCGAAACTCATTTTTTACCTTGGTCGACACAGTTTGATTCATATGGACCCAGTGGACTTGTTTTTTTATGGAAAAAGGCGGTTCAACAGAGAAAAATATATTTTTGAATTTTAAAATTTTTCTTTGATTTTTTTAAATAAAAAAAAATAACATTCAAATTTTTTTTTTATGAATCCAAAATTGGATTATACCAGCTACTAATGTACTAAAAGAGTGTTTAGAAACGCGGTGCAAACCGCGAGTTAAAGTTGATATATATGTGTGTGTGTGTGTGTGTGTGTGTGTGTGTGTGTGTGTGTGAGAGACATAAAAAACTATGTAGGATTTCTTAAAAAAAACATGTTTTTCAGGATTTCTTAATAAACATGTTTTATACTTATTAGTTTCTTTGATTAATCTCTCAATGATTAAATTATTTCTGTCAAAGATTTTTTTAATTAACAATTCAATACTTCTATCAATCACTTATACACATATTAATAGTTCAACATCATAGCCACTTAAATTATGTCTAAATATATGAAATTTGTCTATATATCATGTTTAAGTTCAAATTTAAATCTATAAATCAGGTTTGGTTTAGTTAACCTATAACCACAAGTTAGAAACCTGAACTCAAACTTTTCAGGTTCGGTTTGAATTGAACCTGAACTCAGGTTCGATTAACATACTTTACAGGTTCAATTCATGCAGTTCAGGTAAGGTTCACGGGTTTGCGGTTTTTTTTTAACACCCCTAGTGGAGACAAAGGTGAAAAGCATTTTTATAGCATGATGTTTGTGTTGGTGTGCATTGGTATTATCCCTTGCTGGAGTCGTAATGGGGTTGCTCAATATTTTCTTTATATTTCTCCCTTTTTCAATTGTTTAATCATCATTAATAAATCTTGTTGGAAAAATAAAAGGTAGGATATTACCTGAAAATAGCGAAGGAAAACACAAATTTGCTGATTACCGAATAATTAGGCAATTGTCTCGAGGCACGACTATGTCACTCTCCTAAAACGATATGTGCCTATCGCAGGTAAATCTGGTGTAGCGATTCAAAATTGTGTTATAGCAAACCGCTTTAGGGATACATCAAGCCTAGTTGCTTTGCCATATCTTATAAGCATGCACTACTTATAAGACGTGAAACTCTACACAAAATTTAGCACCTCTCTTACCCGAAAATAAGAATAAGAAAGTGATAATTTTATGGCTAAGAAAAGTGGGAGAGGATGTCGGAGTATGTAATGAGAGCTAGTAGATATTGTTGTTCATACCATTGCACAAAACATGCTGTATATATATATAGGCTTGGAAGAGTTGTTAGACACTTAGAAATTTCATGAGTTGCAAGGTCATTTTTTTTAAGACCAAATGGTATATAAAAAAATTTATATTGCTTTCAATTCCAACGATAGGTCAACCAATTCAAGCAACGATGCAAAAAAAAAAAATTAAGTGAAACAAATGTTCTAGCTACATAGAGTAACATAAGATGTATATAAAAATAAACATGCAGCCAATAATGTAAGAAATAATAGCCATGATAAATATGCAAACTTCAATGTGTATGGCAAGGAGGATAATGGTCAAGTCATGAAATCATATGTACGTTTTTTTAATTTCATGTGTTCAAGGACTTGAAAAGGAGTCATCAAATCATGTGTATTTTTTATCGGGTGAGACTTCCAACCCGATTACAACATCTTTTCTAGGCTCAAGAAAAATCTTTTCCCTGATTTTTTTACGGGTTCAAGATTGAAACCCGATTCTTTTTCAAACCTCACCAAATTATCTAAGTGTTTTAGGTGACATTTTCACTTTCACAATAATTGATCACTCAAGCATCTTATAAGCTAGGTATACAAATTTAGCTCACAGACAAGCTATTTTCAGAATAAATACACTCATTAAGCTCTCAAATTGCTCTAATACTTGCTTCCATCAATTCTCCTTCTCAAATGACCTATTTATAGCCATTTTGGAAATAATCTGACCGTTAGCTACAGTAATTTGACTGTTAGCTACAGTACTGCCACAATTATTTGATCATTGCATAGTGATTTGATTGTTATCTACAGTGCCACATAGTGATCTGCAATTGCACGGTACTGGATTGCTACAATGCTGTTTTGCCACAGTAACCTTATTGCTACAGTACGGAGCCGTTACAGTATCTTCCATCTTTTATATCATTTTTCATTGCTAATCTTTTTGTATACTTCAACCACATCAATTTAAGACTTTATTCACCTTGAAAACTTGTTCTAAAAACTCAAACACACTTGAACATAAATTGTTAAATACAATAATATTTTGTTATGATCAAAACATAATTAATTGATCAAAAACCTTTTAGGCTAACACTATCAAGGATGCTCCCATGACTATGACATCCCATTCAACAAGAACTATAGACCACTTTAAAAGTTTTAAGAGTAAAAATTAACCTCTATTTCATCACAGGATACATGTACTTGCAACATAAGGATGAAAATTTTTAATTTAGCACATGTCAATCAACTGCTCTTTATGATTCTTTCTTCCCTTTGAACCTGGTTCTTGGGATCTCTAATCATCCAGGTAAGGTATCCTCATAGGCAGTTTATGTAATGACCCGGCTTTTTCAAAGCCAAAATTGGTGGAAATTTATTTATTTATTTATTTAAGTTCTTGATACTTCTCATAGTGACATTCCACGAATTAGTAATTACGTTCCCTTCCTTATCATGGCATCAAATGGATATAGTTTTTATAAATCAACATTCCCGTGAGATGGATACTCAATACATGTTCCTATAATATTATATTACATTCCTACCAAACCAGTAGAGAGTGCCTCTTTGAATGTGTGTGTGTGTGTGTGAGAGAGAGAGAGAGAGAGAGTTGAGAACTTGAGAAGAAGATCGGGCTGCCTATAGGGAAGGAGAAAGGGGCTAGAACCGAGAAAGGGAGAAGGAATACTGTCAAACTTTCCCCAAACCTACTTAGGTTCAAAAGGTATGGGTTATGTGACTTCTTTCCTCTTGTTCTTGAGACCCTAGAACTAAAAATGAAAAGAAGACCCTAAGAAAATTGACTTGGGATTTCTAGGCCAGCTGTGAAGGAAACCAAAATCAACTAGGAGAACAAGAAAATAGGGATGAAATGGGACAAAATTCCAGAACACTTAATAAAGAAAGATGAATAAATGGAATGAACAAAGCATGAAAAAGGGTCGGCCATAGCTGAAGGATTGCCAGAGTATATTGTGTGATAAATTGCATGTAGTTGTTCATGCTTGAAAATATGTGATTCTGCTGGATTTTAATGACAAACTGTGTGCTGGAACTGAATTGCATGTAGTTGTTCATGCTTGAAAATATGTGATTTTGCTTGATTTTTATAACAAACTGCGTGCTGGAACTGAAATGCATGTAGTTGTTCATGCTTGAAAATATGTTATTCTGCTAGATTTTTACGACAAACTGTGTACTAGAACCGAATTGCATGTAGTTCATGCTTGAAAATATGTGATTCTGCTGGATTTTTATGACAAACCATGTGCTGGAACCGAAATGCATATGGATGTTTCATGTCGAATTTTGTTGTCGATAGTGAATCAACGTTTGCTGTCGAATTGTGTGGTCGACAACGAATCAGGTGTTTGCTGCCGAATTTGTGTTCTCTGCAGTGAATCAGGTTTTCACTGTTGAATTATATTGTCCACTGCAAAAAAGGTTTTTATTATCAGATTCTGTTGTACACAGCGAATCAGGTATTCGCTGCCAAATTTGTGTTGTCTGCAACGAATCAGGTTTTTGCTTCTGAATTGTGTTGTTCACAGTGAATCAAGTGTTTGCTGCCGAATTGTGTTGTTTGTAGCAAATTAGGTTTTCGTAGCCGAATTTGTGTTGCCCGCAGCGAATCAGGTATTCGCTGCCAAATTGTGTTGCTCGCAACAAATCAGGGTTCATTGCTGAAAGTGTGTTGTTCGCAATGAATTTGTGATTCGCTATCGAAATTGAGTTATCTGCGGTGAATTAGCATTCACTGCTGAAAGTTTGTTGGCTGCACGAATTAGCATTCGCTGCCGAAATTATATGGTCTCCAGCGAATCAGTGTTCGCTGCTAAAAGTGTGTTGTTTGCAGCGAATTTGTGATTCGCTACCAAAACTAAGTTATCTGCAGCAAATCAATGTTCACTGTCGAGCAGTAAACTTGTGATTCGTTGCTGAAATTGAGTTGTCTGCAACGAATTAGCATTTGTTGCTGAAAGTGTGTTGGCTGCAGCGAATTAGCATTCGCTGTCGAAGTTGTGTTGTCTGCAACGAATCAGCATTCACTGTCAAAGGTGTGTTGTCTGTAGCAAATTAGCATTCGCTACCGAAGTTGTGTTGTTTACAGCGAAAGTGAGATTCGCTGCTAAAATTGAGTTGCCTACAGTGAATTAGCATTTGTTGCGAAAAGCATGTTGGCTGTAACGAAGTAGCATTTGCTACTGAAATTGAGGTGCCTGCAGCGAAACAGTTTTCGCTGTCGAATTGTGTGGTGCTTACTGCGAAATAGTTTTCGCTGCCGAATTGTGTGGCCAGCAAGGAATTAGTTTCGCTATCGATTTTCTACAATAGACCCCCCAGACAAAAATGACTTAAATGCTCGTAACAATTTCATTGTATGATGGCATAAAATGTGGAACACTTGAATGTGAACATATGGACCCTTGAAATAAGTATAGTGATGAATGTGATTTAAGGATGCAAATGTAATGATTTGTGGCCATTGATGTCTTAGGTGGTGCGGACGAGATCAGACCATCATAAGGACAAGGATAACCCGCAGGTGGAGCAGGTAGGTGATTTTCACCTTCCTCTTTCACAATGTTAATTTATGAAATGCTCTATCACGAATGTTACCGTATTGTATTAGTACAGATACCAAGTTGTCAAAGGAGTAAATGTTAATGAATAAATGATTAGCTACAGCTAATGACTTCCAAAATGGATGACTGAGATAAATAATTAATTAGCTTCGGCTAATGGCAGCATTCGAATGGATGACCGGGATAAATAATTGATTAGCTTCGGCTAATGGCATCCGAATGGATGACCGGGACAAATGATTGATTAGCTTTGGCTAATGGCATCCTAAGTGGATGACCGTGATAAATAATTGATTAGCTTCGGCTAATGGAATCCGAATGGATGGCCGGGATAAATAAATGATTAGCTTCGGCTAATGGTATCCTAAGTGGATGACCGAGATAGATAATTGATTAGCTTCAGCTAATGACATCCAAATGGATGGCCGGGATAAACGAATGATTAGCTTCAGGTAATGGCATCCTGGGAGGACGACTGGGATGAGTAAATGATTAGCTTCGGCTAATGGCATCCGAATGGATGACCGGGATAAATAAATGATAAGCTTCGGCTAATGACATCCTAAGTGGATGACCGAGATGAATGAACGGTTAACCTCTACTAATGATGCACTGAGAGGATAGTCGGATTTAAAAATTATTAGTAATTGCAAGAATTGATGCATTCATGTGTACTACATGTTGTGCATACCAAGTATATGAAGGAACTACAAATGTTACACCTCAAACATGGAACAATGTTAATGCTTTATTAAACTACCTGACTGTTTATTATTAAGTAACTATATTCTTATAAATATTTTATACTGCAGCAGGGACGTCACACCAACGAGTTGCCTTGGAAACCCAATACACAGGAACGTATTTTGCAAGGAACCATGTAGTTCATTTTAAATCACGATGTAGTTTGTATGAACAAAATGTACTGAATGTATAACTATTATTAGATGCTTTTTTTTTAATTCGTGATGACTACTAGTAGGATAGGAATGCAAACTCATGTCTATGTATGTTTATTTAAATGCGAACTTGTAATCATGCAAACATAATATTATGTGTATATGTAAGAATTACTTTTAAACAAGATGTTAATTGATGTTGATGTATGGATTGTATCTCAATAATGAGAGGAAATAGGTTCATCGAATTCTGATATGATGTTGTGTCAAATATGTGTGTGTGTGTGTGTGTAAAGTACCGTTGTTTTGGCTTGAGAAGTCGGGTTGTTACAGTTGGTATCAGAGCACTTGGTCTAGATCTTGAGGATCATTGATAATTGTGTTGTTATGGTGAATTTCAGGATGGTGTGCACCCGACAAGGAACATGAACTGAGTCGCCCTCTTTAGAAAGGAGGAGCGGGGGCCGAGGTGCCCAAGGCTAGCAAGAGGAAGATCTTTTGGATGATACGACATCTCATGTTCTAGTAATACCACCTGAAACCTTGCAGGGAGGAGCCGCGGTAGCAGGGGAAGGCCGAAGGCCTAACCAAATAGAGGAAGTACCCCCAGTTGCAGCAGAGCAGCAAGGAAGATCAGATGCACAACCATCGACTATTCTAACTAGTGTGCCCCTCACAGTATGTAGATGCGGGACTCCTTGTACAAATAGTTAAAATAGTGATGGAGAGCATGACTGGCTTAGTGATATAAACAACTCCCGCCATGCATTCCATAAGCAGCCCCTGTGAATGGTACGACCATGGATAGCGTGGTGCTACTACTGCAACTAGTCAAGAGTATGAGGGAAATGGGTTGCAAACCGTATATGGGGGAACAAGATACAGAGATAGCCGAGAGATAGATCAGGAAGGTAGAGAAGACCATGATTTAGATAAACATACCAAAGGGTTTGAGGGTAAATTGTGCAATCCAGTTATTGTCTGATAGGGCCATGACATGGTGGGAAACAATTCAACTGAGGCATGCAACTGAGACACTGACTTGGAGTGACTTCAAGACAGAGTTTGAGAATCAGTTTTATTCTAGGTACCATCACAAGGTGAAGGAACAAGAGTTCTTGGTGTTAAGACAGGGTGATATATCGGTATTGGAGTACGAAAGGAGGTTCCATGATCTCTCATTGTTCGCTACACAATGTGCTGATATAGGAATATATGATTGAGAAATTGAGAGATGGTTTGCGACAGGATTTTGAGACAAGGATTGATTGCCTTACGGTTTAAATCCGTGAGGGAGTTGATTAAGGTTGCACAAGCTCTGGAGGCCTGTATTGGATAAAGTCAACAGGGACATCATGGTATATGGAAAAAGAGATAGGGATTATTTTAGCGGCAGACCACCACTTTCGAAGAAAGGAAAAAGTGGAGTGTTTGAGCAGTACAAGAAATATAGGAGTTTAATGGTACCACCTCATTAACAGTCAGGTTGGAAAATGATGGTTGGGTAGTCGCACTCGAGGAAAAACTCTTTAACTGAGATCGGTGACCGCAAGGGTATTGACTATCCTTCTTATGTAAAATATGGACAAAAACACCCTGGGGACTGCTCAGTTTCCCCAGGCCAATGCTTTGTGTGTAGAGGAGAAGGTCATAGGTGGAGAAACTTCCAATATCTGGGGCAAGGGTGTCATTACTATGGCGGAAGAGGTCATTATAAGAAGGACTACCCCAATAGGAATACTGGACAGGTACAGAGCTATAGGCAGCCGAGTCAGAGCCATCAATAGTCAGTCACCTTGAATAGGCCAGTGAGATCTTCTCAATCAGGAGCAAACTCCAGTCAGGGAAGACTGAGGGCATAAAATGATCAAATCCCAAGGAGGGTCTTCCACTTGACATAGAAGGAGGTCAGGGATGCATCGGATGTGGTGGCAAGTACGCTACTAATGAATAATTTTAATGTGCATGTGTTGTTTGATCCAGGCGCCACCCACTCATTCATTGCCAGGAGAATTGTCACTAAATTGAGAAAGGGAGTAGAAGTAATAGAGAAGGGGTTCGTAATTAGAACTCCAATGGGAAACATAGTTGAAACAAATATTGTGTATGTAGGTGTGAGGGTTAGCCTATCTGAGTATGAAACAAAAGTAGACTTGATTCCCTTAGAATTGCAGGATTTTGACATAATTCTAGCCATGGATTGGTTGAGGAAATACAAGGCCCTAATAGATTCTTATGTTAAAACTATTACATTCCAAACACCTAAGGGTGAGAGGATGATTTTTGAAGGAGAGAGAATTCTCAAACTGATTGCCATAATATAGGTTGTAACAACTCAGAAACTTTTGAGAAAGGGATGTATGGGCTACCTCGCCTACATTTTAAACTCTGATGATGAAGGTCCATGACTGAAGGATATTCCTATGGTGAAGGAATTCCCAAATGTATTTTCCGAAGAACTATGGAGACTACCCCCGGAGTGGGAGGTAGAAGTGTCTATAGACACTTTTTCTAGAGTCCCACCCATAGCCCAACAATCGTAATTCAATCATGGCTTCGGCAAAATTGAATGAGCTAAAGACTCAATTGCAAGAGTTGCTAGACAGGGGGTTTATACAACCTAGTAAGTCTCCCTCGGAAGTGCCGATCCTATTCATAAGGAAGAAGATGGAACCCATAGACTTTGTATTGACTACCGCCAGCTGAACAAAATAACAATGAAAAATAAGTACCCATTGTCGCGGATAGATGATTTATTTGATCAACTAAAAGGAGCAAGAGCATTTTTAAAAATAGATTTGAGGTTAGGGTACTATCAGATGAAGATTAAAGAGACTGGTGTACCAAATACCACATTCAGGACCCATTACAGACATTATGAATTTTTGGTGTTACCATTCGGGTTGACAAATGCCCTAGCTCTCTTCATAGACTTAATGAATCGAGTTTTCCAACCATACCTTGATAAGTTTGTGGTGGTAATCATCATGATATACTGGTGTATTCAAACTCCTTTGAGGAGCATGAGGGACACTTGAGGCAGGCCCTAAAGGCCTTGTGATGCGATCCAACCATCAAAGGATCCATTGGAGGTTCCAGTTGGTCCAGTTACTAGGCTTAGGGATAAGAAGTTCAAAGAAGCTTTCAATGGACTTCTTCAAGATACATGGGCTAAGGTGGACTTCAAGAGGATTTCTAATAATAAATAGCAAGCCTTGATTAATCTAATTCAAGTTCAAGAGGGGCTTGTTAGTGGAACTAAGACCATTACACAAGGATTTGAAGAAGAAGACTAGATTCGGACAGTTTGACCTTTAGTTACTCTTTTGGTTATAACTGGAGCTACAAATTGAATTTTGATGTGATTCTAGTTGGGATGGAAACTAGACTTCCATACCTATCCAACGTTATATGGAACACCTTCTAATACATTAAGACAAGAGAGAACCATTCGTTTTAAGTTGGGATTTACTTCTGCCAGACAGAATGCGGAAACAACGAACTTGTCTTATTTAATTAGTTGGGCTATCAAACTTTATTTATTTTGAGAGGAGAGATTTTGTTTGGGTTTTAGACTTGTTTATTTTTTTTATTTTAATTAGTTTGGGCTATTTTTAGCTTGGGTTGATTATTATTTAAATTGGGTTTATGTGAGACCTATTAAGTAAATGTGAATTTTGGCCGAAAAGAGTTACGTTTCTAGGACATGTCATTTCAGCCGAAGGTGTTTTCGTAGACCCCTAGAAGGTCGATGTAGTCTTGAAATGGGAAAGACCGACTTCGGTCACTGAAATATGTAGTTTCCTAAGACTTGCAAAATACTACCATAGATTTATTAAGGGGTTTTCCCTGATTGCAACCCCTTTGACCCAGCTAACTAGGAAGAATAAGAAGTGGGTATAGCCGGAGAATATGAGGAAAGCTTCCAATAATTATAGGGGACGCTCACCACCACTCTAGTGTTAACACTTCCCTCAGGGACCGAAGGATTTGTAGTTTATAGTGATGCCTCAGGGAAGGGATTGGGGTGTGTTTTAATGCAACATGGAAAGGTGATCGCTTATGCATCGAGATAGTTAAAAACCCATGAAGTGAACTACCTGGTGCACGATCTGGAGTTGGCCGCTGTAGTATTCATCTTGAGGATATGGAAACATTATTTGTATGGGTCTCGAACCCAAATTTTTACTGATCATGAAAGTCTGAAGTATCTAATGTCACAAAAGGAGTTTAATATATGACAAAGAAGGTGGATAGAGCTCATTAAAGATTATGACTGCACCATAGAATACCACCCGGGGAAGGCAAACGTGGTGGCAAATGCCCTCAGTTGCAAAAATAAAGCTACCCTGAGTAAGCCAACAGTGGGAAATGATCGGCAATTGGCAAAATTGAAAGTGATAGGTGCAGAAATGGGTATTAATGCAGGAGGTGAATTAGTAGCCTAATTATTGGTGCGACCAACATATCGGGAACAGATACTACAAGCCCAATTCTGTGACAATGAGGGGTCTAAGATTAGGAAGAAAATGGAGGCCGGAGTAGAAACACAGTTTCGAGTAGCGGATGATGGATCATTGATGAGGGGCCGACGGTTGTACATGCCTAATGACGAGATGGTCAAATAGATGATTCTACGAGAGGCACATGAGTCCAAGTTCTCCATACATCCTGGCAGCACTAAGATGTATCGGGACTTGAAGCACCACTACTGGTGGCCTAATATGAAAAGGAAAATAGCGGAGTATGTGTCTAAATACAATATATACCAACAAGTCAAAGTTGAACACCAGAGACCCGCGAGACCATTGCAGTTGTTACAAATTTCAAAATGGAAGTGGGAGATGATTACTATGAATTTTGTGTCGGGATTTCCCAAAGAGAGGAAGGGAAATGATGCAATATGGATCATCGTAGATCGCTTGACAAAATCCGTACTATTCTTGCCCATAAAGATGACCGATTCAATAAACAAGATTGCCAAGGTCTACATAAACGAGGTGGTACGACTCCATGAGATTCTAGTGTCCATTGTCTCAGATCGAGATCCCAGGTTCACCTCCTGACTATGGCTGATCATACAACATGCCCTAGGGACAAGATTGGATATGAGCACTACATTTCAACCTCAAACTGATGGCCAGTCAGAAAGAGTCATCCAAGTCTTAGAGGACCTATTACGGGCATGTGTACTAGAATTTGAAGGAAACTGGGAGGAACATATAACATTAGTGAAGTTCACGTATAACAATAGTCACCAAGCCATAATAAGGATGGCCTCATACAAATCCTTGTATGGTAGGAGGTGCATGACTCCTTTATATTGGGAAGAAGTTGGGGACCAGAAGTTATATGGCATGAAGTTGGTTTAAGTCACCATGAAGAAAGTGAGAACCATCAGGGACCGCATCAAAACCGCACAGAATAGACAGAAGAAGTATGCTGATGTAAGGAGGAGACCTCTTGAGTTCAGTTTGGGGGATCAGGTGTTCCTAATGGTAGCCCCGTGGAAGAACATGTTACGGTTTGGATTGAAAAGGAAGTTAACTCCCCGCTTCATTGGATCCCTTAAAATCTTGCAGTGAGTCGGGCCAGTAGCCTACAAAGTGAACTTGCCCCCACAGTTAGCCAAGGTCCATGACGTGTTCAATGTCTCCTTATTAAGAAAGGCTAATGTGGATCCCACCCGGATCCTACCTCAAGTTTCAATAAAAGCCAAAGGAGACTTAACGCTCAAATTAGGCCTATAAGGATACTGGATTAGGAAGTGAAGAAACTATAGAACAAAAGGATTCCCATCGTCAAAATCTTATGGCGAAATGCTCAAATAGAAGAGGAAACTTGGGAGAGGGAGTCCGAAATGAGGAAAAAGTATCCCAATCTATTTGAACTACCAAGTATGAATTATGAAACCTCTTAAATTTCAAGGATGAAATTCATGTTAAAGGGGGGAATGTAAACACTCAACAAAAAAGAATGCCAAAATCGACCCCACCGTTGCTGTTGATTCCTGAATCGGCAGTGACATAATTTTTGCTATTGATTTATGAATCGGTAGCGACTCAGTTTTCGGTGATGATTCATGAGTCAACAATGGTTGTGTGCGCTAACGAATTCATTTTTCATTCGTGGCTGTAATACCCAACAAAAATCTAAATAAAAGGCCAGCTCATGCTATGTGATAGTTTAGAGGAGCAAACCGGCCTGCATTAAGAAGTTAAAAGGGGGGGAAATCGGTCTTGGAATAACCAAAGGGGGGACAAGAACAAACTTAAACCAACACCTAAACACCCCAACCCTTTAATAGGGGGTATAAAATACGAGGTGAGAAAAGGTGACCCTTTCTCTTCCCAAAATCTATCTGCAGCAGCTGCATGTTCACCTGCATGCTTCTCTTCTCTTCCTCCTTTCCAGTGGAAATTAAACCAAGCCAGTTATACGTGCCTCTTTGAATGTAAGAGAGAGAGAGAGAGTTGAGAGTTTGAGAGAAGATTGAATAGCTGCTTAAAGGGAATGAGAAAGGGGCTAGAACTGGTGGGGAGAAACCAACAAAGAAGGAGAAACCGAAAGAAGAAGAAGAAGAATGGGGAGGATCGAGAAAAAAAGAGAAAGAATACGAACAAACTTTCCCCAAACCTATTTAAATTCGAAAGTTATGGGTCATGTAACCTCTTTCCTCTTGTTCTTGAGACCCTAGAACCGAAAATGAAGAAGAAGACCCTAAGAAAATTGACCTAGGATTTCTAGGCCAACTGTGAAGGAAACCGAAATCAACTAGGAGAACAAGAAAATAGAGACGAAATGGGACCAAATTCCAGAACACTTAATAACGAAAAATGAATAAATGGGATGAACAAAACATGGAAGAGGACCGACCATAGCTGAAAGGTTGGCCAAAAATGCATTGTGTGATAAAATGCATGCAATTGTTCATGCTTGAAATTATGTGATTCTGCTGGATTTTAATAACAAACTATGTGCTGGAACTAAATTGCATGTAGTTGTTCATTCTTGAAATTATGTGATTATGATGGATTCTAATAAAAAACTATGTGCTGGAACCAAAACGCATGTGGATGTTTCTTTGTTGAATCGTGTTATCTGCAGCAAATCAGTGTTCGTTGCCGAATTATGGTGTCTGCAGTGAATTAATGTTCGTTGTCGAATTGTGTTGTCTGCAGCGAATCAGTGTTCGCTGTCGAATTATGGTGTCTGCAGCAAATTAGTGTTCGCTGCAGAATTGTGTTGTCTGCAGCGAATCAGGTGTTCGTTGTTGAATTATGGTGTCTACAGCAAATCAGGTTTTCCTTGTCGAATTGTGTTGTTTGCAACGAATCAGGTGTTCGTTGCCGAATTATGGTGTCTGCAGCAAATCAGGTTTTCGTTGTCGAATTGTGTTGTCTGCAGTGAATCAGTTTTTGTCGCCGAATGGTGGTGTCTACACCGAATCAATTTTTGCTACCGAATGGTAATTACGGTGTCACCAGCGAATCAGTTCACTGACAATTCTGTGTTCCAGCGAATCAGTCCGCTGACGAATCTGCATCACTACCAACAGTTTTCACTAACTAACTTTTGTAGCAGAATTATGTATTTGAATGGGTCCAATGATTAAAATGATTGCACTATATAGTTGTAATCTGTGGAACACTTTAATATGAACTTGTATATGTTTGAGACATGCATGATGAAGAGTTGTGCAATTACTAAATACGAATATACTGATTTATGGCTATCGATTTTTTAGGTAGTGCAATTGGGATCAGACCTTCGTCAGGACAAGGACACCCCACGGGTGAAACATGTAGGTGGTTTTCACTTTCCTCTTTCATAATGCTAATTTATGAAATGTTTTATTATGAATGTCATAATATCGCATTAGCATAAATACCAAACTGTCAAGGGTGTAATTGTTAATGAATAAATTATTAGCTTCGGCTAATGACATCTTAAGAGGATGACTGGGATGACTAAATGATTAACTTTGACTAATAGCATCCTATGAAGATAGCTGAATTTGGGAGTTATGAGTTAGTTTCAAGAATTTATGTGTTCATGTGTATTATGATTAGTATATACCAAGTAAATGAAAGAACTACACTTGTTATGTGTTAAACGAAGTATAACATTAATACTTTCATTAAACCATTTAATTGCTTACTATTAATTATTTGTAATTCTTGTGAATATTTGTACTGCAGCAGGGACGTCTCACCAACGAGGTGCTTAGAAACCCTATTACATGGGAACTTACTTTTGTAAAGAATCATGTAATCGCATTTCAAATCACGATGTATTTTTTATTAACTAAGTGTACTATACATGTATTTGTTATTCGATACTCTTGTTTAATTTCGTAATGTCTATTAGTACTAAAAGGGTGCAAACTTATAATTATGTACGTATATTATAATATAAGCTTGTAATCATGCAAACGTAATATTATGTGTATGCATAAAAATTATTATTAATAAAATGTTGATTGATGTTTGGCATATGGATTGATCCTCGATAACGAGTGGAAACCGGTTTATCAGTTCCAGAATGTTAAAAAAAAAATTACTATTATTTTAGCTTTGAAAAGCTCAGTCGTGACAGAACACAGAACATAATTTACAACCTTAAGTACAAAACCTTTTCTAATTTTTTGAAATAAAAATTTTTGGCCGTCCAAATCTGGATTCCTCACTTATTGACTTGGAACCACGTGGACCACAAATTTATAAAAATCGTGATATCTTTAAGTTACAGTTGCATCAAATTGTTGAATTATATAGCGACGCCACTTCGATTACATTTTAATTAGCCAATATTCCTATCCCTTCTCATTATCATGCAGCAGGAAATTCCCCTTGTCCTGGGCTTCCTTCTCCTTGTCTTCGCTGTGTTGAGATTAGGGAAGAAATCAAAAGGCCATGACTCAACTCGCACACCACCTCCGGGACCATGGAAATTACCCTTAATTGGAAACATCCATCAGCTAGCTAGCTCTGCAACAATGCCCCATTATCTCTGTGCGCATTGGGCCAAGAAATACGGACCAATCATGCAAATTCAGATTGGAGAAGTTCCTACTGTTATTATTTCTTCACCAGACGCAGCAAAAGAAGTGTTGAAGACGCAGGAAATCAACTTTGCTGAAAGACCAGCTCTCCTTGTTTCAGAAATCATGCTTTACAATGGCCAGGGCATGTCATTTGCAAAATTTGGAGACCACTGGAAACTAATGCGAAAAGCATGCATATGGGGGCTATTTAGTGCAACACGTAAACTCTCATTCAGATCAATTAGGGAAGAAGAGGTATCAAATTTAATCAGCTCCATCCGTTCGAAAGCAGGTTCGCCAATCAACCTCAGGGAATTGCTTTTGGATTTGTCAAATGAAATTATTACAAGAACAAGCATTGGTAAGAAATGCAAAAACAAAGCTCGATTTTTACACACTATTGAACAAGTGTCAAAGTCAGTAGGAGGTGTGAATATTGTAGACCTATTCCCTTCCGCTAGATTAGTACACATGATCAGTAACATGACGTCTAGCCTCCAGAGGTTGCATGAAGAAACGGATCAGATGCTTGAAGACATTATCAATGAACGTAGAGCCAGCAGGGTAGAGAAGAAGACAGGTGAAAATAAAATTGAAGCAGGGGATGATCTTCTGGATGTGCTTCTGAATCTCCAAGATGATGGAAACTTTAAAGTTAAAACAGATAGCATCAAATCAATTATCCTGGTTAGTGGACTTATGCATGCTTGGCTTTCCATGTATATCATATCTACACGTCTCAAGTTGCACAAATCAATTTCTATGTGTGTGTGTATATATATATCAAGATTCTCTAAAGATGGTCTAACGTGAGGTATACAGCCCAGGCATCTGTTTTTCAATCTGTCTTTGTATTTAGCTAGCATCAAATCTATCTTCTTAGTTAAAACTAATGAAATTTCACATATTTGAACCTAGCTAACTCGTTAATTAGTCTTATTTCAGGAGATGTTCATTGGTGGGAGTGAAACGTCATCAACGATTTTGGAATGGACACTGGCGGAATTGATGAAAAACCCAAGTGTAATGGACAAGGCACAGAAAGAAGTGAGGCAAGTATTGGGTAATATTGAGAATGTTGATGAATCAAGTATCGGAAATTTGAATTTCTTGAAGCTAATTATCAAAGAAACTTTGAGATTTCATCCTCCAGGACCTTTCATTCCAAGAGTATGCGTCAATAGTTGTGAAGTTCATGGATATGCCATAGAAGCTAACAGCAAAGTAATGGTGAGTGCATGGGCTATTGGAAGGGATCCTAATTATTGGATCGAACCTGAGGAATTCCATCCTGAGAGATTCCTAGATAGCTCCGTTGATTATAAAGGTGCCAATTTTGAATTCATCCCATTTGGTTCTGGAAGGAGAATCTGCCCAGGAATGACCTTTGGTTTGGCTAATGTCGAGTTGGCTCTTGCGCAACTGTTATACCATTTTGATTGGAAACTTCCAAATGGAGCAACACCAGAAGCTCTTGACATGGAGGAGCATTATAGTTCCCTGACTAGAAGAAAGCATGATCTTATATTAATTCCCGTCCCATATCGTCCTTCGTCCATGTAATGAATAGGAATTATAAACCACCGTTTGTTTTTCTCTTTCCTTTTGCTGGCGCATGGTCTTCGTTTGGCGCGCATGGGTTTTATCCGTTGCAGGAGTAGTGGCCTGGCTCACTATTTCTCCCTTTTCAAGTATTTAATCATCATTAATAAATTTTGATCTTACCGAAAGGCCAACCATCTCCAACCAGAAGTATATCAGCAACTTAAATAAAATTTTGATCTTACCACAAAGCATTGTAATTAGTATTTACCATCTTATGTTCTATACACAATATCCATCAGGAGGTTTCATTATTTTTTTTATAGGACACCTTCAGCCTTTAGCCATTCAAATTCACATGATCTATTGTAGGCTTGTGCTGTATATAATTAAGCAATTGACTCTACCTATGAAGAATTAAGAGTGATATTAGCTAAATTAAAATGTGAAAAGTCACAATTAATTCTAATTGTTTGGCTTACAGAACAATGCAACAAGCAGTTGACCAAATCACCCTCCCCTTTTCTTATATCAGAGCCTATCCTTTTCAGCTTTTGTCATGATATTAATCAAGTCTTCCCTTAATTTGAGGTGTTGG
>Ga0325405_1001529_pt1 | contig 23546 bp, 14 predicted proteins | sample PopdelMetagenome_21_FD_205663 | JGI IMG/M metagenome (GOLD analysis project Ga0325405, IMG submission 205663) | Populus deltoides microbial communities from Bellville, Georgia, United States - Xylem-Control-R2 | ecosystem: Host-associated > Plants > Phyllosphere > Stem > Wood/Secondary xylem...
AATGGGGCATTTTGGAATTACTAAAACTTTGGAGGTTCTGCATGAGCACTTTTATTGGCCTAATATGAAAAGAGATGTGCAAAGAATGTGTGATAGGTGCATAACATGTAGACAAGCTAAGTTTAGGATAATGCCTCATGGACTATACACACCTTTGCCTGTTCCTAAGGAGCCTTGGGTTGATATTTCTATGGATTTCATTTTAGGTCTACCTAGGTCTAGGAAAGGGAGAGATTCTATATTTGTTGTTATGGATAGATTTTTTAAGATGGCACATTTCATTGCTTGCCATAAAACTGATGATGCAATAAATATAGTTGACCTATTCTTTAGAGAGGTCATTCGGCTACATGGTCTTTCTAGGAGCATTGTATCCGATCGAGACGTTAAGTTTTTGAGTTACTTTTGGAAGGTTTTGTGGGGTAAGTTAGGAACTAAACTTTTATATTCTACTACTTGTCATCCACAAACAGATGGCCAAACTGAAGTTGTTAACCGGACTTTGATTCAATTGTTAAGGGCTATCATTCAAAAGAATTTTAAAAATTAGGAAGATTATTTGCCATTCATTGAATTTGCATATAATCGTAGTGTGCATTCTACTACTGATTATTCCCTATTTGATATTGTTTATGGTTTTAACCCTTTGACACCATTAGATTTGATTCCTTTGTCTGTTGATGAAAGGGTTATTCTTGATGGTAATGAAAAAGCACAGGTGGTGAAAGATCTCCATGCAAAAATTCGGCAACAAATAGAAAAGAAGAATGAACAATATGCAAACAAAGCCAATAGGGGATGAAAATTAGTGAGATTTGAACCAGGTGATTGGGTTTGGGTGCATACGAGGAAGGAAAGGTTTTCTGAACAAAGAAGATCAAAGTTGATTCCTCGAGGAGATGGTCCTTATCAGATCATAGAAAGGATTAATGATAATGCCTACAAAGTGGATCTACCAAGTGAGTATGGTGTTAGTGCTACATTCAATGTTTCTGACCTTTCTTCATTTGATGTAGGTGATGATTTGAGGTATAATCCTTTTAAGGAGCGAGGGGATGATGTGATCCAACCATCAAAGGATCCATTGGAGGTTCCAATTGGTCCAGTTACTAGGCTTAGTGCTAAGAAGTTCAGAGAATATTTCAACGGACTTCTTCAAGATACATGGGCTAAGGTGGATTTCAAGAGGATTTATAATAATAAAGAGCAAGCCTTGATTAGATTCATGTTCAAGAGGGGCTTGTTGGTGGAACCAAGACCATTACACAAGGATTGGGAGAAGAGGACTAGATTCGGACAATTTGACCTTTCATTACTCTTTTAGTCATAACTGGAGTTACAGATCGAATTTTGATTTGATTCTAGTTGGGCTGGAAACTAGACTTCCATACCTTTCCAACGGTATATGGCATGCCTTCTAATTCATTAAGACGAGAGAGAACCATCCATTTTAAGTTGGGCCTTGCTGCTGCCAGACAGAATGCAGAAACAACGAACTTGTCTTATTTAATTAGTTGGGCTATCAAACTTTAATTATTTTGAGAGGAGACAATTTGTTTGGGTTTTAGACTTGTTTATTTTAATTAGTTTGGGCTAGTTTTAGCTTGGGTTGATTATTATTTAAATTGGGTTTATGTGAGACCCATTAGGGAAACTAGGTTTTGGCTTTGAGTATAAATACTCTTTAGGAATAATTTTAGGGAGACTTTTTGATGATATTTTCAGCATTGTAGCCGACTTTCGGTTGCTCAATCTTGGTTCTTGATTGAACTTTCAACTCTTCAAAGAATTGACCATTTTTTGTTGTGAATTTATACTTCTTTTGCTCTCTCCAGGTGTAGGCATTGTGATCGAGTTGGTTTACAGTCTTGTTGCCATGGAGCAAGTCTTCCATTGTGATAAGCTCATTCAAATCTCAACAAACTTGGGTTAGATTGATCTTGGGGTCGCGAATACCATTAAATTCCGCTAGGGTTCGCATCATCTACCTTATAATTCTCATTCGTGAATTGATATTCATAGGGTAGGGGTTCTTATTCCAATAGTATTGGTATCTTGAAATAGGTTTCCATTATGTTACACTCCTATCATACATGTTTTGTTTTTTGAGATTCATTGTCAATTTTGTTATGAGTTGTGTGACCACATGATCACGAGGTTTGCATCACTAATTGATGTTATTAGGGGCTAAATTAAAAGTAATTGGAAGTTTAAAGGGTCAATTAAGAATGAAATTAAAAATATTCAATACCAAGAACCATGTTGGAAAGGTACTAAAGTCAAATGATCCAATTGAGATATTTCAATGATGAAATTGAAGAAATCTTCAAAAAGTGAGTTCAATTAAGGGTTTAATTAAAAAAAAATTAAAAGAGTAAGGATTAAATTGAAGAAGGTACTATAGATGACAAGTAGTTTATTTGTAAAAGACAAACCATAGATGATATGTTGTTTGGTTACTATTCATTTTCTTCTTCATTTTCACCCAAAAGATTACTTAAGTTGCCTTATTTTGACTCGATTTTGACCCACATCCTCTCACCAAAATACCCTATTTTTTTTCAAAATATAGTAATGATTCCCTTAACAAGATCTAACAATCAGAATCTTTATTTTATCTCTAAGAGATTCGAAAAAAATTCGACAATGACTCATTCCAATCATAGCTCATGAAGAACATACCTAACTTGCACTCTTCTAGACTTTTCCACACCTTCATATTGCATCAATCAAGATCATAGGTGCTCAAATCAATGGCCATAATGTTTTTATCTAATTCTAACTACTTAGATCTACTTTATTTGCCCCCAAGATTTAAGAAAAAATCATAACAAACTCACACCCCAACTACTGAAATTTCCAGATGGTATGACTAACCATTTTGCCAGCTGCAGAACTAGAAGAATAATCATCTTGATTTCTCACCTACAGTCCAAATATCTTCCTAAACATCAAGGTGATAAATTCACCTAACTCACACTCTTCAGAACATTTCCATTTCTCATATAAAAATCCCCAAAAACCTTAACCTAATGGAGGGGGGAGAATTAGTGAGCCTAAAAAAGGAAAGCTAGAAATTTTGTTTTCATTCTTCCAAAACCCCTTTAAAACACATTAAACACTAGATTTTGGGACCTTTAAGAGGTGGGAAAAAAATTAAAGGAAGTAATAAAAAAAGAAGAAAAATCAAAACCTCTTTCTCTCAATTCACAGTCCATGCTCCATTTCAAGCAAAACTAAACAACAACAACCATCCTAAGCATCACCTTTCATCCTCTTCTTTAGTTGTTGTAGTAGTAATGTATGGTGATCTAGTTTCACTTTGGATAGTAAAAAACATAGGTAGCTAATATTCTTTTAAGTTAGTGGAAATAGTTAGTGAATAAGTCAAAATTATAGTTATGGTCATTCTTGGTATATTTCTCATACTTTTATTGATTCTCTATACTTTCCTCTTTCTTTTTTGTGTTGTGACCGTCACATACTAGCATGGCTTTGGTTAATGGATAGTGAAGATATAGGATGCAAAACAAAGATTCATTTATGGTTGAAAGATGACAGTTCATTTTCATGGAAATAAAATAGGAGGGGTGTTCTTCTTCTTCTTCTTTTTTAAAGAAAATAGTATAATATTCTTGTTTTTAAAAAAGAGAGAAGTTTTGTTTTGCAATGTATTTTGTTTGCATTGAAAAGGAAGGGTAAAACATGCTTGTTTTTAAACTGTATGAGACTTTATGGAATTTGCAAGAAATGAAATATCAATTTTCTAATATTGAGCAGTAGAAAATAATACAAGTACTGGATAAAGTTTGTATAATCTGCTGATTTTGACTTTTAAAACATAACAAGCTTTTCTTGGTTTTTGTATATGGAATAGGTTTTTATGATTCCTTTGTTTTAAAAGAAATATTGGGTTGGTTGGTTTTGTTTAAGCTTATTCGTTTTCTTTGAACTTGGATCTTAGCATAAGTTTTGGGCCAAGCTATGAAGTTGTCCATATGGTTGGGCTAGTCTTAAAAGGTTTAAGGTTGTGTTTGGCAAGATAGAAATTTACTAAATAAAAAAAATACATTTTTAGATCTTTAAGGAGTGTTTGGCAAACATGTCCTTAAAAAAACTTTTAAGCTCATGTTTTTTAGCTAAATAAAACACGCCCTAACCTATTTTTATCAATCGTTATTTTCCTTTGTATTTTCCCAAACACACCCTAGTTGAATTTTAATTATTTTTTAGATTTTTGAAGAACTATTTTGCAATTAATTTCATGTTTTTACCATCATTTTTTACTCTTTTATATTTCATATTTGAGATTGTAAACTTATATGTAAGATTTTTTTCCGGTATTAAATAAATCAATTTCTTGTTTTAAAAAATATAAAAACAACATAAAAGTCCAACTTTTAAAAATACATTTATTTTTAAAATTGTGTATTGCAAAGTTCCTCCAAAAAAATCATGGTGGTATTTTTAATAAAAAAAATAAAAATACAAAAAATATTGTATGATTTAGCATACCGGAAAAATAAAAGAAATAGTTTTTATATTTTGCATGCATCATGGATTTAATAACAAAATTATTAAAGTCTTGAAGACTTGACTTAAATTTCAAAAACACCAAAAACATAATTTTGTTTATATAAAAAATTATAAGCTTATACATAATATGTATTCTCATTATTAAAAGAAATAAATACAAAAATATGTTTTAACTCTAAAACAGTTAGGCTTGACCCATAAAGTCATGGTCCACTCTACTAAGGTGGACCTACTTTTACCAATAGATAGACTAATGGTTAGAATAACACAACATTGCCCTAGTTATAACCAGATAGATAAATAATGCAGATGACCATAGGTAGGGTGTGTTATGGGTGATATTGTTCTCTCTATACACAACTAGTCATTTTATCTAGACTCTGAAGACAAGTTAGGGTTTCTAGTTATCAAAATATTAGGCGGTGACTCCAAACCTTTTTAACCATAAAAAGGTCAAGAATTTCTTCTTCTTTGCACACCATACCAAAATCTTGATCTAGAAGGATGGTCGTCGTGACGTTACACACGTGTGACAACCATTACTGCGTTACTTTATGTATTCATGCCTTGCTTCTTTAATGATTTCCTTGAAAGATTCCATTATTTTAAAAGTTATCTAAATCATCACAAATCTCGAACAACATAAACATGCAAATAATATATTTTCATAGTCATTAAGTAGACCTACTTACCCTAGCTTTTACACATGCTTAGACATTGTATTAATCATCATTTAATTTAAGCACTAATGCATATTTCATACATGCATTTTTCATATAGGCATTCAAATAAATAAATTATTATCTCATCATTTAGAAACATAATGATCCAATTAAGATATCATAAACTTTAAGCATATAAGATAAATTAAGTTAAGTATTAAGTTTAAAACAAGTTGACTCTTAAAAGTAAAACAAGTCAAATATTGATTTTAAAACAACTTAACTTTTAAGTATAAAACCAGGTTAAGCATTAATTTTTAAACAACTTACCATGTTAAGTATTAAGTTTAAAAGTATTGCTAGACCACTTAGTTGGAAATGATACAACTCATTAATCGTATTAACTTGAAAATGAATACTTTCAATCAAGACAACATATGTATTTCTTCTTATTTTATATACAATGATGACATAAACATAATTCTACAAAATGTATATCAAGTATATATCATTATTAAAAGATATCTTCTAGACAAAAGATCATCCAAATCAAATTATTTATTCCACAAAAAAATAATCAAGATAAACATGAAGAAACATAAAGTTACATATTATATACCTCTTTTTAATAAACACATATCACAATTAATTAAGAGGATACAAGATTGATATCATGACTCTTTGATAAAGGATAAGTTCTTATTTACTCTTTTATTGTTTCTCTTTTAATAAAGGTCATCTTCAATGAAACTTAATTTGATTCCTTCGTTGTACTTGAAATAATCTATCATGCTTATTTAAAGAACTTTAAGTATATCTGTTGCGATGTCGCAGTCGCACAAATTAATTACCCTAACTTCAAACACAACACACAAGATAGTATAGAGCAAGCAAGGGGTCGATCCCACGAGGAAGTTCAAGTCAGATTTTTATGCTAGATAACATGCAATTTGGGGGGTTTGGACGTTATCTAGGCTAAAGCAAAAGAAAACAGAAAACTATCAAACAAAATTTAATAAAATCAGAAAATTATCAAGAGAACAAACCTTGGTCACAAGCACATATCCACCTACAAAAATCAGAACTGATCATGGAAACGAAACATCAATTTATATTCTGAATATTTATCTCTTTTTAACATTGGTTAGTTAACGGATCCGCCATATAACTAGCCCTAACCATCAAACAACCACAGTGTCCACACTAGTAATTTAATTCAATGGCAGCCTTAAGAACTAGATAAGTTGATTAATCAAGAAAACATAACTGTTTGCAATCTATGTTTGATTTGATTGAATGTTCTCCCTAACATTAATAACGTAGATCCGCCACAATTATTAAACTCAGTTGCTTCACAAGTTCATATACCACAACTCCGGTTTTGATATCAAACTTAGCAGTAGATTGTCTACAATAATAACTTAGAGTCCGCTCTAACAATTAAAATAAACAATCATAGGAAAATAAGCATAGGAGAACAAACATATTCATCATATAAACTGAAAAGAAAAGGTAAAATAAATCTCACAGTTCTTGAAATCCGAAGGTTTCCGTGTCCTTACAACCAAGAAAAAGTGTTTAGCCTTGCATGTTTGTTGAACAACTAATCAAAAAGAAGGAAGAATGCATAATTTAGGGTTTCTTAGAGGAAGGGGGCGTTTTTCTCTTCTTGGCTGGCTGCTCCCCTTCTCTTCTCTCATTCTTTTTATATCTTAGGAAACCCTAGGTCTCTATTTTACAAAATAGTCCTCCATTAAGTAGACTGTTTACATTTAAGTACTTCAATAACTATTTTCCTAAAAAAGGAGAAATAGCCTTGCATGAAATCTTCAAGCTTTGACTTAAAGGAGCTAAATTGCTGAAATAAAAACTTGGATATCGGTTTAGATGCTTCAAAACGTAATTTGAACTCGTTTCTTCACGAAACCTGTTTGCTGGCAGAATTCAGATGTCATCTTTGAAAAATCATATCTCCCTTATATGATATTATTTTTGGCTAAAATTTAGAGCGTTTATAGAAATTTGAGTCATGAATCCAAAAAAATTGAGTTTGCATCAATTGGACTTCTGTAGATCCAGATATTCAAGTTGGAATAGCCAAAGGTCAACACTGGCAGATTACAAGATTTGACTTTGAAGGCTGCGATTTCCATGCTCTTCCTCATTTTATTTTCTTACCTTAGATGTCCAGAAAGGTATGGATGTTAGCTTTTTAATGCCACTGGAATCACTTCATTTCAACCTCTAGAGCTCACGCTCTACACAAAACATCGACTGAAGGTCAAATGTGCCAATTATCTCCAATTTACTTCTTTTTGCATCTTTCATCCAAAAGTGCCTTCAAAACATAAAATAAAGAATATCAAGGCATTATATATATAAAACATAGGCAAAACACTTGTTAAATGTGGGTGAAACTATTGAATAATATGGTTGCATCAATATCTTCAAAACATTACACAATATAATATTAGTAGTACTAAGCAATATTTCTAGAATTGCACAATTCACTTATTCTTATAAATACATTATTCAAATTAAAATATTACTGAACTAGTCTTTTTCAAGCATATTAATGCAACAAATAAAGTGAATCAAAACATCACTCTTTTATGTTAATTTAAGACATTAATGTAAAACATATACATAAACATATATTAAACAACATCAATCATATATTTTGTTATCATCAAAGATATACAGTATTAATAACATATTTTGTTATCATCGAAACCTTTAGATGATTGGTGTGCATCTAGACTAAAATATGCTTTGAGTTTTGAATTTACATTCATAACTTTTCTTACTACTAGAAAATGCATTGACAATGGTTGCACATTTTTTTATGTAAAAGATTTTTTATTAAACTCATGGCGAAGCACAAGCTAAATAACTAGTGGACATCTTAAACTTCATTTTCAATAACAAAATATTTTTTTATTGGCTTAAAAACTCAAAATCAAATCAAGTCAATTTTTTTAAAAAAACACAATCTATTTTTTCTAGCATCATTAAAGATAAAAACCACTTTCAATGAGTTTCTTTCTTTCAAAATCAAAGTTATTGGTTGCTGAAATTCAGGAGTCTAAAACCTTTCTCATCCTTCAATTTTTTTTGGTGATTTTCTTTCTTCTTTCTCAATCTTGAAGGATTAAAACATGATAAAAATAAAGTTTAAGATCAAAACATAATAACTTAAAAGAATATGGATGAAATTTGAAAAAAAAAATTAAAACTTGAGTGATCAAATGGAACTTTTGCATGTTTTTTTTTAATTATTTATGGAAAAGGGATATGTTCGTTTCTTTATGTTAATCTTAGTCCTTCATATGTCAATTTGTTTTTACAAAAAGCTAAAATTTTATTTTGTAAAATCAATAACATTGAGATATTTAACAAAATGTTAGGTAAATACAAGAAAACAAATAAAATAGATTTCATCACATAAACCATGAAAATATAACTTTATGGGATGAAATTGAAAAGAAATAAAATTTAGTGATTGAATTATAAACTGTGTAAATTATAGGAACCAAAATGTTAAGAAAGGAAGAAATGCATAGTAAATGAATAGTAAATTGTGTGCGTTTGAATTGAGAATTTGGAAAAATAAAAAGCCATGTTGTTCTAGTTCTTTTTTAATAATTATTTTAGTTCATATAGTTAAAGGAAATTAAATAATTAAATAATTTTTATGTGTTTAAAAGCTATATATTTGACTTTTTTAAAATTCTTTTACAATTTAATCCTTTCATTTTATTTATTTCTGTATGGAAAAAAAAAAAGAAAGAGAAAGAGAAATAGTTGTAATGGGAAAATAAGGAAATTTGAGAGGTAAAAAAACTAATTGAGGATGTATTAATGATGATCATCAAGGAATAATTTAATTATTTTTATACTATATGAATTAATTAATTAATTAATTTTGATGAAAAAACTAAAAGGACAGAATTGTAATTAAACGAGAGAAGTGGTATCTTAGGTATCTAATAGATTGTACCCCACCAACCAGTCGTGTTCTGGAACGAAACCTCAGTGGTGTCCTTCACTCTTACAAAGCTCGTTTTCCTTTCTCAGTCCGTACGTGGTATAATTATACAAGGACAAATACTCGTATACGTACACATTAGTATAGCAATAAGGTAGTGTTGCTTCGCCATAGAATTCGTCTTCTTCATAAGCTTTTTCAGTAATAGAGAAACATGAAAGAAATTTCGTTCATTTCAAAGCAAACAAAAAGGTTTATTTTTTATGCACAATAATAGCAATAATAATAAAGTTTGAGAGAGATGGCTGATTGGTTTATTTTGCAGTTGAAAAATGGATTCTGGTTCAAATGGAGAGGAGCCCACTTCATGGGAAGAGCTTTACAATATCAATTTGATTCCATCTGAGTTGTTTCTCAAGTTTAGAAAGGAGATTGAGGGGATTCGCGTTGGTGTCAATTTAGAGGTATAATTTGAATTTTCTTTCCCTTTTTTGCTTGCCAAGATATACAGTACAGGTGGGAAAAATGGATTATTTTTGTTATTGCTAGTTTTTGCTATGTTATGTGTGGAAAATGATCACTGAGAGTGAAGATGTGAGGGTTTTCTTTTTTCCCTTTCTTTTTGTCCTATGCTGGAAATGTAATATTGTAAAAGAAAATGTGTTTTTTTGTGGTGCTGGTTATTCCTTTCAGATGTAAGATACTTGTAAATATGAAGATTGATCTATTATGGCAATCTACTTGTATTGTTGTGCGTTGTCCCTGCCTTTTTCTATCTACTATGCTGTCTGGTGAATAGCTCTGGGCTTTGACCATTTTGGAAAATCGTGCAAGCTTTCCATGTTTGACAAATGTCCTATTTCTACTTGAATTCGTTGTTGTGGATCCTTCACATGGATTCACAGAGTAATCGACACAAATGACTGGGGAGCATTTTTCTGTTATCAAAGATAGACAGCTAATCTAATCAAAGCACTAAGATGTGATCTTGAAAGTTTTGAACTTCTGAGTGGAACCTTAAGCTTTTGTGAGATTTTATTGCTTGGAAAACTTGACAAGGTAGTGGGTAGCAAAAGGAAATAAATAACTGATTCATTGCTCCTGTTAGAGTGACGAATATCGGTATGTTGTCAAACGAAACATAAAAAAATATCCATGTTCCTGTTCTCATTTCAGCTATGGTTGAATGGATTTTTTTTTCTTTCAATGAATAGATGTCTATTTTGGCTATGCATACTCAATTGTTTTGTTGTTTTTCCTATGATGTGCTGCTATACATGCATTAATTGATCTGTTGTTTGTCTGGTTGTGATTTTTGGAGTCCCTATTTTGATTCAGTTCTATAATGCTCCAATCAATGAATTCCAAGGCAAGATTGTTCTAAAATCTTTGTCCCCTGAGCGGAGGTGGAAATTCATATATGAGCCAATACATCAGGATGTACGCATTCTTTCAAAGAAGATTCCTGTTACCAAGTTTCTAAATCTCCAGGTGTGGTTTGATCCTTTTCCACATCTTGAGAATTTTAGTGTGTCTGGTTAGTTTTCAAAGCGAAGAGCTTGTACTTTGGATAGTTTATTGGTTATTGAACTCAGATGTATGCATTTTGTGGTAATTGGACTCGTAAATCTTGGAAATATAGGTCGGCGTAGGCCATAATTTTCAGTTGCATGCTACTGGTTGGAAATGGAAGCTTACAACTTGTTTAGGTGGAGATGGCATATCTCGGATTCAGAATAAGACGTCACTCGGGTTGTTCCCTGGCATGGATTTGCGGTTTGGGTGGAGGGCAGATTATGTTCTTCCAGAAATTACTGGGCAAGTTCTTGGATCTTCAGTGCATTATTAGCTCATGAAGGAGAAGTTTATGATTATAGTGCTACTTTTGTTAACTGTTTCTCATGTTGGGGTTACATGCCAAATAATTCAATTTGCTGCCATTGTTTATTTATTCGCATGTTATGGCTCATAGATGAAGCCTTATTATCCTTTCAGGGCTTTGGGCGCTGATGAGCCATTGTTCAACATGAACTCGGGAAGGCTGCAAGCATCATTAGATAGAGTTGAGGCCATTCTAACCCATCCATCATGATTTGTGTTAGAAAAAAAGGTAGAATTGCCCATCCTTGTCATTTACTTTGGTCATTTGATTTCTTACAGAATTTCCATGGAACATAAATGTCGTTTGTTGTTTATTTTTTTCCCAACATCAATGACCATTCTACTGGTTCTTTGGAGTTATTATTTGTTGCTATTAGCTTATGATATTAGCAGTTTTTTGTCCTTGCCCAGCATTAATGATCTTTTCTTTGGGGCTATTGTTTACTAGCTTATGATAAAGGCACATTTATTGTTTGAGCAGGTATTTACTTATATCAAATCCTTTCAGGTCTGGTATGGCTGAAGTTTGTGTATCTCATTACTTGTGTAAAGACGTGGGTTTTCTTCCTAATTTAGGATATATTGTTAGTGACAGGAGAGAAAAATATTAAACATTATTAGTGATGCGAGAGAGAATGAAGCCCAGCCCACTAGTGATATAAGTGTACTATTATATGGTGACAACTCTTAACCAAAACGAGTTTCATAGAAAATTAGTAAAATGGAATGCATGTTTTAATTCTTGCCGTGTGGGTATGGAGACCGTAGTGGTAGAGGAAATGGGCTGTGGAGGTTTCTCCAAGTACTCCACATTTGTATTATGGATATACATCTTTGATGATATGTTGGATATCAATGATTCTCAATTATAAGAGCATCAGGGTATTTTTTCCTGCAACTTTGAATTTATGTCTTAGATAATTGTGCTTAAAACGGTGATGCTAACATTGAGAAGGCGAAGGACAAGGCATGGAGAGAAAACAAAAGGGCGTTTCCATGGGCAATACCCTAGTTCAAGAGGAACGTAGGATGTGTTAGGGCCCCATTCTTAAGTTTGTAAATGTTGTTGGCTACGTCTTGTTTCTCTATCTTATCACCTGTTTAATGTATAGGAAGTGAACTATTTAAAGCTTGTATGAGAATTGCTCAATGCCTTATTTCTAGCCACTTGAAAGCTATCCTGTTCAAGAGTTGCGACTTTTCTATTGAACAATAAGAGTTTATTTATTTATTTTTTCAATTAAAGTGATAGAAATGAACAATAAAGGTTGGGAGGCCCACGCACAAAAAGATCATTGGTTTTTTGATCAAGGAGGTTCTGCCCTAAGAACATTATGTACCACTTGTTCGTGATGTTAGGGATTCACGAGGAGTGGCTCGCACAAAGGTGTTAGGGAAATATGATGGGACGCCCTATATATAGGTGTTAGGGACCCACAATCGGTTGACCCACAAACAAAAGGATCATTGGTTTAGTCGTGGTTTTGCTTTAAGAACATGTTCACGGTGGAGGATGGTTTTTGATTTAGGATGTTCTACCCTAAAAACATTATGTACCCCATGTTCATGATGGAACATAGTTTCTGATGATTAAAGTTTGAACTTGAGGACAAGTTCTTTCCAAATGGAGGAGATTGATGCATGAGCTTATTGGAAAAATAAATATTTTGCGTGGTTAGTTATACTTCTCCCTTTTTAATTTATAATTTTTTTTTGTCTATTTAGTATTATTATGCTTTTATTGTTTTCTATTTAATGGAAATAGTTTTCCTCTTTTATTTTTTTATTTGGTATTTTTAGGGTTTTCTAGTTTCTTTTACACTAAAGATTGTAATAGCCTGTTGACAATGAGACTTGGATGAATAAAAATTGAATATTTTATGTGTCCCTCTATAGTTATGGTGTTCATAGTCTTTAATGACTCTGATTTAGAAAAAGCCCTGCTACCATGCCAGTCACTCCCTACTATGTCAGTTGACTCGTGGCTTTTTTAGTGAGAAGCTATTGAGTTTCAAGAACTACTCCATTTATGACCTTGAGTTCTATGCTATTGTTTAGTAATTGAAGATTGGCATCAATAATTGGTGCAAAAGGAGTTTATTCTCATTACTAATCGTGAGCCCGTATCAATGGGCACTAGAATCTGAGTCATCGTTATGCCAAATAAGTGTCATATCTCCCGGAGTTTACTCCTTAAGGCACCAATCTTGCAGCTTCAACAAGCTGGTTCATGCATTAAGTAAGTGGCCCACACTTCTTTGCATCATGCATCCCAAGGTTGTGGGGTTGGACACTTCTTAAGAGTTCTACATAGGAGATCATTCCGTTAGGTAGATCTATTCCGAGGTGGATGACGGTAGTAAGCGAGGTGAATATGTTATTTTTAATAGTTATTTCGTGGCTTGCAATTGTGTGTTTTAGAATTTCCTTTCGGGAGCATATTATCCTTGAGTTGGATTGTGAAGGTTATTTGGCTGGCAAGAATCTAGCCCAAGTCTCCTCGAATTATTGTTGGCTTAAGCTGTCAAGTCAAGGGGCACATTTTTGTTAAGAGATGTATCATCTCACAGCTTGTAATTTCTCAAATGTTATGTTGATGAGCTTGAGTGCTAAATTTAGGTGTGTATCATATCAATAACAATAGAAGGGTGTGTGCAAGGCAAGCGATTTGGAATAGTGAGAGAAAGGATGGTACCGTGGTGGAGAGAGAAAGGTGATAAGGGTTTTTATTCGAGTTGTTGGATATTTGATGGATACTTGAAACCTGATTAGGTCGAGTTTAATTTATATCCAATTGGGTTCATGTAATAGTTTAGGGTTTAGGTTAGAGCATGAATATTATAAAATCCAATCCGACTAATGAGTATTCATTGTCATCCAAAAAGTCAGGAATATTTTGTTGCTTGACTAATTGAAGATGAAGTAATTTGAAGATAATCTCAAGTTTGAAGTGATTTATTACCAAAATCATCCTTGTCGAAAGTTCCTCAGTTCATCCTTCCAAAATTAATTATATGGATTAATGCTTGTACAAATCTATGTAAACATCAATTTCTTGACATTAATTAACGTTGTACTCAATCTTGAAAGTAATTTGATCCTTGTGCCAAACCATCCCCGGTTTCATAATCATCACCCTCAGTTCTTCTCCATTATCTGATAAAAAAACAAAAAAAAAAAACCATGAATGTTTCTTGCTCCTCCACCAATATTGTTGGGAGCCTCCATTGTCTCTTTCTTGAACCTTTCCATGGTCAGGTTTGTCTCCAATTGTGGGCAACTGTTTTTGAATATAAGCAATGGAAATTTGGTCACGGGCTTGGGGTACCATCACAATTGTCTTTATTTTTCTAAACTAACCTTGCTCGAATGATAGCTCAACTTTAATATAAAGTATAGTATAGACAAAAAGTGATTTTCCTAATTTGATAATTTGAAGCCCGAACAGCACGCCTTGAAAATTAAAATCGAACCACTTCCTCCAAAGTTCAAAGTTTGAACCTTGTGGAGAGGGAACGATGCATCATCATCACCATTAGAGGTGCTAGAGTGGCCCATCTCCTCCCTAGCCGTTATCCTTAGCCTCCAACGGCCAAATCCCACCCCCACTATATATGAATTCAAATACCCTCACTCTTTTCAACAGCAAAAACTCTGGACAATTCTACCATCAACCAAAAACATGGCCTCCTCTAAGCTTAGAAGCTCGTGTTCTTTCCCAAGCCTTCTCCTTTCATGCTTGAATTTCACTCTTTTTATCCTTTCCTCAGCCTCTATAGTTCCCACAGTTCTCCTCAAAATGCCTCCGACTTCACTGGGTTTTGCGTTACTTGTTGGCTCTTGCATTTCTCTACTCTCCTCCTTCGTTGGCTTCTACTCTCAGCTCACTCACATTTGTTTCATAACCCATGTTTCTCTTCTCCTTGCCTCTTTAGTTGGACAAGTCTTGAGTATATTAGCCTTGTTTACAAGAGAGAAGCCCAGCCTTGCTATGCTCAAATCCAGCAGAGACCCCAGAGAGGCCAAGCTCTTGGTGAGATTGGAATGTGGGGTTTTGATGGCGATGCTCATAATGCAGCTGGTTGTGTTAGTGTTGAGTTGTGCCGTGCATAACTGTTGGGTTAGAGAGTACGAGGGGTTGGAAGCTGAGAGGGAGGCTACAGCCAAGAAGAGGAGCAGAAGGATTGCAAGAGTACAAGAGGAATCCATGGCAAATGTAGCTAAAATTGTCGAAATTAAAGAGAAGGAGTTTGATGATAAGATGAAGAGCAAGTACGGCCACAGCCAGTGGGTTAAAACAGATTTTGAAGGCTAAAATTCTCTCTGGTCCTTCACGTTCGGAATTGTATTATCTGATGCATTTCTACTGGTTTTGCTGTTTCTGCCCCTTCGGGGGGGTCACTGCTGTGGTGGCCATGTATGCTCTTATTAGATTGTGTTTTATCGCCATATTTATTAGTGAAATGCATTTCTTTGTTTTCTTCCATATTTCTCAGATGTCTAATACCTGTAGCTCATAGTAGCAAACTTACCCGCCCTAAATAAAATATAAAAGAAAAAAAAATCAAACTAATCTCTTTAAAATATCTTACAACTAAAAAATTATAAAGAAATCAATTACTATCTAAAAAATAAAGTTGATCCAATTTGTTTAAACAATAAGAGAAAGGGTATTTAAATCAATATTTAAATAAAATAAATAAATGAAAAAAAAATTAACAAAAAAATAAGAAAAAATGCAAGGTGCTATTGACAGAGCTCATACCAAAGTTGTCAATTCTGTTCCGTTTCGCTTGAAATGGCCGAAACACTCTATACTAATTCAAAAAACGAAACAAAACGGAATAAATTTCATCTTATTTTAAATCTCGGTCCGTTCCGGATTTTTCAGCTAAATTCCGCCCGGAATGTTCCGGTTTCATTCCACATGTTTCGTTCCGCTCTTGAAAAGCCATTGAATCAAATTGAACCTTGTTCAATTTAATTAATTAAACCGTCCAATTATAAAAAGCTATTTTTCATTACTATTTTCAATAACAATGATATTAATAATAATATTGAAAATTATCATTACTATTTTCATTAACAATGATATTAATTTTTTAAAATTAGATTTATTACTAATATATATGGTTTATTTCATGTTGTTTTTTTCATATTTATACTTTGTAAGAATTTGAGCAAAACAAGGGATGCTTTATATTCCATTAGCCTTGATAACATTGACCTAACTTTATATTTAAAATATTTGTGTTAAAATATTTTACTTTCATAATATTTTGATATTTTGTTTAAGTTGAATTACTTTAAGTTAAAGATCTATTTAATCTTGATTATTTAGAAATATTTTAAATTTTGAAATTATATTTGTTTGGCATTGTGTTTGTATTGCATAATTTATAATTAATTTATCTTGAATTTGAATTATGTTTGTTGAATATATATATATATATATATATATATGAACAGTACAACCTCGAAACGGCACGCCGAAACACTTCGAAACTGAAACTTTCTATTCCAATTGAAAAAACAAAACATCTATCAAAACAAAATTGACAACTTTGGTTCATACACATAGGCTTTTTGCATGGGCCAAGACACCCAGGCTTGCTATTATTTTTTTTGTTCTTTCAGAGCAGACATAGGTCATTTATTCCTATATTTTATTTTATTTTTTAAGGTGGGCAACAAGTCATTGTAGTGGTAATATCAACTTGTTTTTAGCTTGAAAAATAATTTTCATTAATTTTATTTTAATAGCTAGTTATTATTATTAAAAACAAATGATTTTTGTTTTTATACAAAATTCATACAAATATAGCTAATTGATATAAAATGTAAGAGGAAAAAAATTCAAAACAAATCAAATGAATCTCTTCAAAGTATTATACAACTACAAAAATAAAAAGAAATCCATCACCATCTAACAAACAAAGTTGATTCAATTTGTTTAAACAATAAGAAAGGATATAAATCAATATTTAAATAAAACAATAATGAAAATAGATAGAAAAACAAAAAATAAAAGGTTAGTGTTGATGGGCCAAGCCCATACACTTTGCCCTAATAATAAAGCCCAGATGCCAAGAAACCTAGGCCGACACCTTTTTATTTTTTTCTCAAGAGTAGACGACAGACTATTCATTCCTATAGGTTTTTTTTTAAGGTAGGTAACAAGTTGCCTATTACGGCAAGCGACTTATCATCAAATGATTTAAAAATTAAGGTCAATGTTTTTTAACGGTAAAAACTTAATTTTTAGCTTATTTTTACTTGAAAACACCTTTAAACTACAATACAAATCTTCAAAAATTAATTAACAACCCTGAAACACTCCACAATCACTATAATGAAAATTAACTGAATTAAAAAATAAATGAATACAGTATACTTTTCATACCATGTTTAGAAAAAAAAATCACCTTAATTGAACTCCTCTTGAGAAGAGGAGTCCATTTACACAAAAATCTTTTTTTTTTATTGGCCAAAATATGGTCACCCAATAATTTTCTTTACTTCATCATTTTCAATGAGTTTCTCTTTATCATCTCAAATTCAAGGACCAGTATTATAAAATAAATTTTTGAACCAAAATCAAAACTCTAAAAACTTTGTAAAGGACTTTCGTATTTTTTGTATTTTATATTATGATGCTCTTTCTTTTAATTTATCTTTCTAATATAATTTTAAATTTTATTTCATGGGATCGAATCACAAAAGGATTTAATAAAAAAGCCCAAGGATAATTTTTTTTAAAAGATGAAAAAAAAAGAGCATTGGAGAAAGAGAAATATTACTGGTGAATTTTATTTCATGCATTCTTTTAATGATATATATTTTTTTTGGTTGTCGTTGGCCTTGCATCTTCAACACCATTAAGTGAACTCATCCCTGCATCATGTTACTGGTGAGGTTCAAGAACAGTGGTCTCCACTTCTGAGAGGATTGACCTGAAAGAAAATTGGTTATTCAAATTGAAAATGGGTGTTTAAATCTGTCATTTTGAAAAGATCTCAACTATTTTATATAGAAAAATGGATTGAAAAGTACGTCAATGTGTAGAAAATGAAATGATGGAAACAAAAACAATAAACCAAGACATGTAGACGTTCTACATATATTGTTGAAGATGCGTTTGAAACCTTTTGTAACATACAACCACCCAACCTGCATCACTAGAAAATAAAAAAAAGTTTATTTTTAAAAATATTGGGTTTTTCAAAATATATATATACAATAAAAATAATAAATTTTAAATTTTTTTGAGAGTCTCAATGATCACATTAGACAAATCTAGAGTTGTTTAGGATTTATTTGAAAATTACCTAAAGATCAGATATTTTTTTTAGCTTTGAATACTTGCTTCAAGGTTAGATTGTCGCAAACCACAAGCTATACAAATATCTGGCCTTTAATAGTAATTCACACGAACCACCAGTGAAAAATATCCTAAATTATTTTAGGAGAGAGGGAGAGAGAGAGAGAGAGAGAGAGAAATTGATATACCTTTGAATGTTAGCTTATTCTTTTTTTTTAATTTTTAGGTGTTTATGTAGTATACTATACTCTTAAAAAATAAGAGGAAAAATTTAAAAACCCTAAAAATATCAATTTGCCTTTTAAATAATATCATATCTATTATTTTAGGCTAATTTTATAAATTTATTCAATGAAGTCCTTACTTGATATTTTTTAGGTCTAAAATTGTAATCCCTATATTAATTACATTCTAGTTCTCAATTTCTAAAATTTATTTACAATCAAGTCACACTTTATTAATCATCTTATTTTAATTTATGACCATTGATTCTTATGTATGTGACCCATTAGGTTCTCTAATAAGTTGGCTCAAATATAAATCATAACCCTAAATAAAATAAGATTAAATAAATTAAATAATTTAATTTATTATCAATTCAATATTAATTGATTGACTTATATTTGAATATCAAATACAATACTTAACAATCTATCATGATCCCTCAAATAATAAGAAAATCTTAAGTGGTTTGAATTAACATTTCAGTGACCAATTTTTCAGTGTAACTTTTATCCCCATAAAGAATGTTTTAATTTAGACACTATAACATAGAGTATATCTGCTTTGTTAAATTATTTTAGTTCACAACACTATAGTAATTGATTTTTTGAATAATATTTAAAACTCTTTTCAAATATTATTTCACCTTAATCAATGATTTCTAAATTAATATTATTTGAGAACATATGAAATATTTTTCTTAATTCACCAAGGGTAATAATCTTCTGTTGATTATTCAAATATCTTCGTATAGTTTATGTTATACTCAATATTTGCTCGTTTCTTACTTTTGATTAGGACAATGTGTGGTCATGATCAAAACATAACACTCCCCCATATAAGATAACTTAGTGATCTCAAGTCTAAGGACCACTTACATAACTATCACTCAAGCCTTTCCAGAGATATAGATAATCTCTTCATATGAAATTCTCTTGTAGGCCAGTTTAATGTATATGTTATCTGAAAAGCACTTGTATATTAGTTCTAGGTATCTCTCAAATCTCATTTGATGCGAGCAGGTGCTTTTTTTAATAAAGAAAAGAACATAATATGTATTGATTTCAACAACTCTGATTAATATCAAATCTTAATATAACATTGACTAGGAATATTTAGGAGCAATGTTTTAATGCAATATAAATATCATAATTAGAACAACTTTATAATTTTCTATGCAAAATATTTTTGTTCCATGGACTTTATCTTTACTTTAAATTTATTAATCAAATATTAAAGATAAAAAAAACCTTTATTCATAATAAATATGTTTTACACGAATAAAATTAATGTTACGTGTAATAAATCAATTGACTATAGTAATATAAAGATCAAAATTGCTACGCTGGCATGATAATAAAATGGGAGTGATGAAACAAAAACGCATAAGTTATTCAATATAGTTTGATGAATTAAGGTTTTGATGCAAATGTATTGAATGTTTCTTTCCTGAGATACTAAGATAAAGACTTGCCAAATTCACAAATGACATGGAGAAAAAGTCTATTTCAAGAGGCCGTCTTGTCATGACACGTGTCTACAGAAAGAAAATCCAAGAGGAAATTCAATTTTCCATGATGCAGATTCGAACATGCCAGCTCAGCGATGTCTCACCTTTTAAAATTGCTTTTTCCTTGAGCTCTCAATACATTGATATGCATCCTTGGTTTTCGTGTTGTCATCGATAAGCCAAAAATTAGATTGACAAACATTCGAGGAAGCATGTCTCACTACTTTTTTTTTAGATTATTTTTAATTTAATCTCTTCAAAATTAAGGCATCTAGGGATATTTATATTTTTTTAATTTTTTTTTGTGAATTTATTGTAGTTTTATGACTCGATTTGTAGGTTAGTCTGGTTGACTCGAGTTTTTTTTTCTTTTTTAGTTTATTTTTTTCATCCTTTAATGTTAGGATGATTGAGTGTTAGGTTTCATAATTTGTTTCTGCTTGTATTTTATAAAATTATCTTGGTCTTATGACTCGAGTCACAAGTTTGGTTGGTTGACTCGGGTGTTTTTTTGTGTTATTTTTTTAATTGATTTTTTTTAATTTCACCCTTTAACACTGGGTTGATTGATAATTGAGTTTCATAATTTGTTTCAATTTTCTCCAAGTTTTATGATCCATGTTTGACAAGTTAACTAAGTTGACTCGATTGACTCATTTTTTTAGTTAAATTTTATCTTTCATTATTGGGTTGATTGAAAATTGAGTTTTATAAAAAAAAATATTATTTTTATAGGATTATCAGAGTCTTATGACGTGGATAGTGGATTTCACAAGTTAACACGAATTAATCAAAGTTGATCTAATATGTTGTCGTTTTAATATTTAAAAAAAAAGATGTTAACTTGATTTTTTATGACAAAATATATTTTTATTTGTCATTTCAATTACTTTTAAATCTGTTAAGTCAATAAGGCCCAAGATAATCTTTATATAATTTAATTTATTTATTTTTATTTTACTAAAAATAAATATTTTTTATGCTAAAAAAAATTAATATAACCTGCAAGCAACATAGCACAGATAATCATCCAGTAAAAAGTAATAAACAATAAGAATTTAACTTTGTGAACACTCTTTCTAGATAAAGAAATACTCATATAAAAATAGATATTTTCTCGAAAAAATAAAAACTCTCGATTTAAGAAAACATACCTTCACAAGATATTAAATTTCTTACGGTTTTTATTTTGTATTTTATTTTATTACAAAAATAAATAAATTCAAGCAATGTAGTTTATTCCAGCTATTATATAAATCGGGTTTATAAGAGATACAAAAATCTTTTCTAACATTGTTATTTTGTATTTAAACATAATCTCTTAAGAAGGTAGCCTCACAGACAATTTGTGAGCCAGTTTTATTTCACACGGTCTAATAAGAAAAATATTTAAATTGAGTATAAACTGACCTCAATATTCATGTTAAAAAATATATATATTTTTAAATTTTTAATTATTTTATTTTGCAACCGGACCTGACATGATAACAAAAGCATACCAAAGGTTAAATCCCCTTCAGAGACATTATAAAATTTTCATTATAAATATTTTTTTTAAAAAAACCCTTAATTTAAAACTCCTCCAAATAAGAAAGAATCTAATGAAAAATATTTTTTACTTAAAATAAATTTTTATATATATATATTTTCAGATCGTTTTGATTTGCTGAAATCAAAAATAATTTTTTTAAAATAATAATTTTTTATTTTAATACGTTTATAAACCAAAAACACTTTAAACCGCCTCCACTATTACACTCTCATATCTAAACCTTACATTTGTTTTTGTTTTATAGATCATCTTTTAGAAAGGATCGGGTGGATAACTTGACGAGGAATTCAAATTTGTACACAAATGAGTTCCAATTATTACATTAAACTGATGCAACTTCTTTACTACCATTGCCCTGTTACCAAAAGCTGCTTACCTATTTAGCGAAGATGATCATGTTCTGTAGACACAAACTCTCGACCAAGATAATCAACAATTGTAGGCCTCCAAGAATACCAAAAATTCCCTTTCAGAGGCGTGACAGTGGCACCGGGACTCCATTTGCTTTGCTTAGGAAAGGGTAATCTGTGTACCCAACAACAGGATCCTGGGTGTAGAACGTTTTCCTGATATACTTATTCAGTGGTGCATTAAGCTTCAATCTCAAGACTAAATCTGGGTTTGAGATAAAAAGTCTACCATATGATACCAAATCAGCATCACCTTCAGTTACAGCTTGTATCCCAAGCTCCCTGGTGAACCCGCCACTGCACATGAACGTACCCTGATATGCCCTTCTCCAAGTCCTAATCATTTGGGCCTCTTCATCTTCGCTACCAGTTCTGCGTGACTCTGTTTGGCCTGAAGCTGTGTAGCGTGGCTGAGTGACATGCAGATAGGTGAGTTTTGAGCCCACCTGCAGCTGGAGCTTGTTAATCCTCTCAATCACTGAAAGGCCTAAGTTGAGTGGATCGGAGTCTGTGGCATCAAGGTGATCAATTGCTGGCGACATTCGGAAAGCTACTCGTTCTGCACCAACAGCTGAAACTACTGCCTGAATCACCTGCATCATGAATCGGCACCGGTTTTCTATTGATCCACCATACTCATCTACTCTGTCATTGATTCCATTCTTTAAGAATTGATCAATGAGGTAACCATGCGCCCCGTGGATCTCAACTCCATCAAAACCTGCATATCATATTTTCATTACGTTGTCTAGTAATTTTAATGTCATTGATATAATCACATGGTAACCAGGTGTGCTTAAGAAGCGCCTGTTTCTTTGTTTTGCGAGCTAGAGTAACAGTCTAAGCTGATTATCTAATCAATTACGAACCCAAAACTTGAATCAATAAAACCTGCTATTTCAAAAAGCCAGTCACTATAGCAGTAAAGCCATCCGGTTTCAGATGACACTACAAATTTCATTCCATGCATGATCCCAGCATCCCTAGGTGAGATAAGTCTTAACAAATCCACCCACAGACCACCATTGAAACACTAGAAAGTTGCACAGAGATCCACCGTTGTTTTCTATTCCCTTGATGAAACATTAGATAATCATGACTCGTGAGTAATGGAACTTTTTCAAGGATTAAGTTATTTTTAGATGCCAAAAGTAGAAAATTATAGTTCATGCCAAGTGTTGCCATGTTCCTGCAAATTTAAATCATAACTAGAATTCCCATCACAGGGAGGCATCATGGTCACCGTTTAAGCAAAAATCTCAGTGAAGCTTCCTCCATTTCCTCTAACATGTAATTATGCCCGATGAAATGAAAAAAAGCTCCGAAGCGCTGAAATGAAAAAAGCTCCAAAGCGCTGAAATGAAAAAAGCTCCAAAGCGCTGAAATGAAAAAAGCTCCAAAGCATTGAAATGAAACAAACAAATGTGATATTTATACTGACCTGCTCGAATGGCATTCAAGGCT
>Ga0325405_1001530_pt1 | contig 23532 bp, 15 predicted proteins | sample PopdelMetagenome_21_FD_205663 | JGI IMG/M metagenome (GOLD analysis project Ga0325405, IMG submission 205663) | Populus deltoides microbial communities from Bellville, Georgia, United States - Xylem-Control-R2 | ecosystem: Host-associated > Plants > Phyllosphere > Stem > Wood/Secondary xylem...
CAAGCACTAGTAGGTTTGGAGAAAGAAAGAGAGCTCGGTCCCTCTCCATCTTCAAAGTCGAATAACTTGTGGTCAAACAATTCAGCTGTGCTAGAAGGTCTTCTCTGGCTGATGCGAGGTTGGTTTGATATTTAATTTTGTTCCTTTCTTAACTCATACCTAACCAAAGTTCAAGTCCCAGACACCTTGCTCCGCGCGTATGTAGAGTCCCAAGTATCAGCAACAAAAATGTTTCACCATGGTTAAGAGGACGAGTCTTTGCTGCAAATCTTAATATTGCTCTGAAAGAAGTAGGACGTGAGGATGAGAGAAGGGACGTGGGCATGCGGTCACCAATGATCTCATGCTTAATTCAAGCTAATTACGAGTTATTGGCAGACGCATATATACGTTGATTGATGGTACCGATCGGTTAATTAGGGGACGCCGTGTACAGTTTGGACTCAAATTTGTCATGTCCAGTCCCTATTCAGCTTTTTCTCAGATTCCGAACGCATGATAGTGCAGTGGCTAAAGCTTCAAGTTCATGTTTTTATCGTAGCTTTCATCTGTTTGATCACTACAACGACAGGTAACTTAGCTACAAAGTGTTGCTTCGGTTGATCAACAGGCAAACACATCAGAGCTTTTGGGATTAAAATATCAAAGGATCAAGAAGTACATATACATTTATTGAAAGGTGATAACACAATACACTAGAAAAGGTTCGGATTGTTTTTCATGATGAAAAACTCGGAGGGGGGAGGTGTTCAACGTGTGTGCTGGTGGTTCTACCACGTGTAGGGACAAAACGAATCGTATCCCTTAAGACAGTTGATAGTTAATCTTCTTTTTTTACAGTACTCTCGGTGGGCGGCAATAATTAGGGCGGTCGTTAATTTGTTGACAATGTTGTTTTTTTAGTTAATTAATTAATATAATTAGTATTTTTATTCAATTTAAATTAAATAATTATGATCTCATGTATAGTAAAAATAAAATTAGACTTAAATCTGAAACATGACCGGTCACCACATGAGAGAATCCAAATCCACAATTTTACAGTCATCTCTAGGGTAATTTATTTTATTAAATACATGCATAATCTTTTAATTTTTAATTAAAAAAATTATGATACTAAAAAATTGATCTATAAAATTGTCGAATTTTTTTAATTAAAAATTAACTTCAAATTTTATTTGCAGCGTAATTAAGTTGTTTTGACTCGTACTAGTGCTTCAGTGCCTTCCTACAAATGATACCAGTACAACGTTTTTAGAGCCCTTCAATCTATTGTACACTCTGAACTATTGGCCACCCGCCAGCACAATGGAACATCTAGCATCTTTCCAACAGAAGGGCAGGAAATACAATTTATTTATTTATAATTTAAAATAAAAAAGTAACATTGAATTAAAATAAATTTAAAAAGAAAACCATATAAATTAATCATGCATGTAAAAAATTTAGATATTTATATAATATTTATTATTAGTTATAAAATAACCTTAATTTATTTCCTCATTCATTGGGAGTTATAGACGGGAATTAGATGCTGGTTTGTCCACCTACGAATGTTAGTCATGGTTTTTGCTTATGATCATGAAAATAAAATCCCAATCTTCTGATCTTATATGCTCTTTTCAATTCAATGGAAAATGAAAGAAAAAGGGAACCCTATTCTCGAACAACATTAATCGTGGTAGAGAAGCATTTAACGCAAGAATCCCCATTCAAAGGTTGTCTTTCGAAGAGAAAATATATGTATATTATATATTTTCAAGTGGCTCAATTCGCATGCTACTATATATATAAGCCATTGAGGGTTGATACAAGAGAAGCACACCAGCACAGGAATTCCTCTCCCTCATAAATTCTTCTTCTACCAGTGTCTGCTCTTATTAGCTCTTGCTGTGAGCTTTTATGGTACATATCTGGGTGGTGCACACGAGCTTTTAATTAGAAGCAGCTCAGGGTGCTAGAGAAGACAGCAGGTTACCGGGTATGAAGGTAAGACTACTTTCGAGTTAATCTTTATCTCTCTTGTCGCATATAATTCATTATTCGAAATAGGGTTTGTTCATCTTATTATAACTCTGGTGACCCCAGTTGCCACACATTTCCGAGTTTGGTCCGAGAGAGAGAATAGCTCCATTTCACTATGCAAAAGAAGCGTGAAAAAGATAATTGAAAGTGAAAGGAGTAAAAAGAGCACAAATAATATATATAAATTTGCTCCAAGTTAACTAAAGCCATGTCCAGTGGCAGGGATGACTCGGAGAATCTCACTTTTGAAAGAAAAAGTAGCACAGTAACTCTTGTGATAGCAATTTCGCAACAAAAGTGCAAGGAACACCCTTGTAAATAACAAAAGAGAGGCCCTGAATTCATGCGTAGCATAGACAAAAGTTGATTAATTTCACCCACAATAACAGGAGGTACGTAATTAGCAGCATTCAGCATCGCTTCTGAAGCGGTTAAAGAATGTTTTCATTGCTTAACGTCTTTAACTGCCTTTATTTAACTTAACTATAGTGAAAATAATTACGTGCAGAAGAAAAAAAATGAAAGGAAAAAAGAAACAGTAATTAATTATTATTAATGCTAACTGTTTCGAAGTCAAAAAAAATGAAAATTGGACATCTGGTACCCTCGTGATTTTACAAGTAGAAGTCCAAGAACAAGCATGAACGGTTTGAATTTGGTTTTCGAGACAAAGTATTGGTGGTGGTGGGATAAGAAGACTTTAACACCACGTGCCTGTGCAATTTTATTTTTTTTCCTGGGCTGGCTCGTATCTTTTATAAATACCGCACCATCCTTTGCCTTCCAGTGTATCTCTGAATTTAATTCACTCTATTCTCCAGCTCATAAGAGCGGTGCCTCTGATACTGATAAATAAGCACACTCCCCCTGTCTCTCCCTTTTGAAGCAACGATAAAAACTAGGCTCTGAATCTATTTGGGTTTTGTGATTCTTGGGAGGTGTGTGGTTGAGCCTATGTGTCAGCTGTTGTTATTCTCGGTTTTCTGAGACTTAAACACTATACTTATAACTGCACTTGGATCTATCAAAGAAGGAGCCGCATCACTCTCTTTCGACACTTGTGCTTCTTTTCCTCATGCTTTAATGTTACTGTGTTGAGTGCACAAACTTCCATATAGTCTCAGACGCTTTAGAGGTTCTTTTATAACATAACTCACGTAATTGGTATCTTTTGTGAGCATAGATGGGTGAGAATACAGCCACAAAGAACCATCTCCCACCCCAGGCTTTCAGTGTCTCAGTTGACACAGATCCACAAAGTGACTCCAAGTGGTTTGATGATGATGGGCGTCCCAAACGAACTGGTGAGCTTCACTTTTCTTCATTTCCTGGACAACTCTCACAAATAAATAAAAACATATTAGCGTTCACTGCTTTGGTTATCTTTTTTCTATCCTGATTCTCTCTTGTGTTGTTAAACAGGAAATGTGTGGACTGCTAGTGCTCACATCATAACAGCTGTTATTGGGTCCGGGGTTCTATCCTTGGCTTGGGCTATAGGTCAGCTTGGATGGATTGCTGGCCCAGCTGTGATGCTTTTGTTCTCTTTTGTCACTTACTATACTTCCATTCTGCTCTCTGCCTGCTACCGCTCCGGTGATCCTGACAATGGCAAGAGGAACTACACTTACATGGATGCTGTTAGGGCCAACCTTGGTAAATTTGCTGACACATATTGTTAATTAAATTAGCATGACCTTTTTTAACTTTAAACATTATAGATATTTTTTTTTACACTGTGATTTTTATTTTCACACAGGTGGTGTAAAGGTCAAAATATGTGGATTTGTTCAGTATGTGAACCTTTTCGGGGTTGCCATTGGCTACACAATTGCATCTTCTATAAGCATGATGTAAGTTTTAGTCCAACCAAGAATTTGTAATTAACTTTGCTATCTTCTTCTTCTTCTTCTTGGGCTGATTGGTCCTTGTCTTTTGAATACAGGGCAATAAAGAGGTCTAATTGTTTCCACCAGAGTGGTGGAAAAGATCCATGCCGCATGAATGCCAATCCATATATGATAGGGTTTGGCATAGCTGAGATCCTTCTGTCTCAGATTCCTGGATTTGATCAGTTACACTGGCTCTCCCTTGTCGCTGCAGTCATGTCCTTCACTTATTCAACAATTGGTCTAGGTCTTGGCATTGGTAAAGTTATAGAAAATAAAAGAGTCAGGGGAAGCCTAACCGGAATAAGTATTGGCACTGTGACTCAAACTCAAAAGATATGGAGAAGCTTCCAAGCACTTGGTGACGTTGCTTTTGCCTATTCTTACTCCGTGATCCTCATTGAAATTCAGGTATGTTACATTACATTCTCTTGTAACATAAGTGCTCAGTATACATTCTCACATTTGTTCTATGATTTGCCAGTTAAACTGACCAATTGTTTGGTCCATTTCATGGCAGGACACGGTCAAAGCCCCACCTTCGGAAGCCAAGACAATGAAGAAAGCAACTCTAATAAGTGTTGTAGTGACAACGCTTTTCTACATGTTCTGTGGCTGTTTTGGATATGCTGCTTTTGGAGACATGTCCCCTGGCAACCTCCTCACTGGATTTGGCTTCTACAATCCATATTGGCTACTTGACATTGCCAATACTGCCATTGTAATCCACCTTGTAGGTGCATACCAAGTTTACTGCCAACCCCTCTTTGCCTTTATTGAAAAAGAAGCGGCCCGAAGATTCCCCGATAGTGACTTCGTTACCAAAGATATCAAAATCTCAATTCCCGGTCTCCGTCCATTCAATATCAACCTCTTCAGAATGGTTTGGAGAACAATTTTTGTGGTTATTACTACTGTGATTTCAATGCTCCTTCCCTTCTTTAATGACATAGTTGGTCTCCTTGGGGCTTTTGGATTTTGGCCATTGACCGTTTACTTCCCAGTTGAGATGTATATTTCACAAAAGAAGATACCAAAATGGAGCACGAGATGGCTTTGCCTCCAAATCCTTAGTGTTGCTTGCCTCATTATTACTATAGCTGCTGCCGCTGGCTCTATTGCTGGAGTTATTGATGATGTCAAGACTATTAAGCCCTTCAAGACCAGTTACTAGACCATTAGAATTTCATTGGTATCACAACTGATGAGCATATCACAAGAAGGAGAAGCAACCAGCCTACTTTAGGATTTTAGTCCCTGCTCATGTTGATTGATCATCTTATTTTAATATAGTTTCTTGCTGTTTATTTTAGCAGTTTAAAAACAAAAGCTGGGACCATGCCTGCAATGTAAGTGGACTGTAAACGTGTCCCTAGGCACCTATCCCAGCTCTATAACTCTCTATTGTTCAATGCAAATTGAAAGAATTTCCGCAAAGGATTACCCTTATAATGTCTATCCTAACTAACTAGTTAATTCAATCCTTTTTTCATTTTCATTCTTTGATAAGCAAGTTCCTTGTATTTGCTTGTTAGTCGAATGGTTTCAACGGTTGAATCTAAATTCAACTCCAATTTTGATCACTTATTATTCCAGCTGTTCAAATCAGCAGAGGGCAGCTCAAGATAGGAAATGGTATTTTTATTCTTACTTGATAAGGCATGTATTGGCATCTCCATTTGCACCATTGAAAGTGCAGCGATTTCCAATCAATAGCGACGAAAAGAGAGGGGGGAAGAACAATAATGACAATCCAGTTCATGCTGTTGAAACAAGGCCGATCATATCTAATCTGTCTTGAGGTTGTACATATATAGATCATGAGAACATGGTCAAGTGATCAAATGGTGGGTGGATCAATTGACTTGTGACAGCATTAAGCACGAGTTCGGTCACTTTTTTGTGGGGGTCCAAAATATTAGATATGCGTCTTTGTTTGAACTATAGCAACAGTGAAAGGTTCAATTTTTGGCCCAGATGCCTAGGCTAAAGGCAAGCCCTTCTCCTATATCCCCATTCCCTGCCATCCAAATGGAAAATGGATGTTGGTGAAGAACCCTATATGGTATTGACACGAAGGTCTCGGTGAAGAAGAAAAGCAATGGCAATTTTGTGGAATTAAATTGGCCATTCCTTTCATGAAAGCAATGGTTTCCTAAATTGTACTGTGAGATATGTAAGCTCGGAGAAAATCAACAAAGTGCATGGGATAGTGGCATTGAAACAGAGGAAAAGAAAGAAAAAGCAATGGGAAATGAGATTTTTCAGAATTGTTCTGTAGAATTTTAATATCATGTTTCATTTTTAATTTACCTTAAATCAAGAAAAGTAGTAATAAAGAAAAGATTCCACTCCCCTAGCTAGTTCTCGAAAATTTTCCCGCTTGTAGAATAGCATGTGAGAACCATTGAGCGAAACACTCCTTGCGAATCCATTTTAGCATTTGAAAATTGAAAGCAAGAAAGCAGAACACCTGCAAAAGTTGCTATTAGCTACTTTGATCAACCTCGTTTATTCATTATTTTCACAATTCCAATGAAATGCAATTATGCAACACTGGAGTAAGGAAATACAAAATCTCTGATATTTTTGAGCCATGTCCTTGTCAAATGGGATGCTAGAGATCACCTACACAAACTCTGGACTTCAATGATGATGCCGGTTACAGGTATTTAAAATCGCTGAAGGTAGTGGGCAAGGCTGCCACCTCCGCCGCCACCGCTGGATTGTCCCTCCTGAGTGGTGGGGTCTAATTTTTTGCCGGCATGGAATTTTTACTGAGCTTTTCTTAAGGTCTAAGTTGATGTGCTTTTAGTGGGTAAGTATCATGAAGTTTACCACCACCGATCACTCCGTTTCCCTGCCGTTCATTGATAAAACATAAAAGCGCTCCTTACTTGTGCTCGTTTATCATAATTACTTCCAATTAGCTAGTAACGGAGAGAATGGAGGAAGATTTTCCTAGGTTTAAGGAGATTTCAAGATTCCTTTTCTCCTAGCTGTGGTGGGATTTAGAATTGGACTGTGTAAAGATTTAGTGGAGCATTGACGAAGGATTCTGGTGGTTTTGGGGACTGAAGTAGGCGTGGAAGTGTTTATTATTATGGTAATGATTGTTTTTTAAAGTGTTTTTTGTTTAGAAATGTATTAAAATAATATTTTTTATTTTTAAAAAATTATTTTTGATATTAATATATTACAACGATATAAAAACACTAAAAATAATTAATTTAAATTAAAAAAATCAAATCAAATCAATATTTTTCAAAAATATTTTTGAAATGTAAAATAAACGAGTTCTAAACTTATTAAGGAATCATATTATTCAAATTATTTTATGTTTAATTTTTATAAAAAAAAATAAGATTCGAACTCATAATTATTTAATTAATAAAATTTTGATATTATATCACATAATTAATTTAATTTAATAATTTAAATCGTTACTTAAGTTTCAGAAATACTTTAATATTATTCACTGATTGAGATAACATTGTTTAATTTATTTCTTGAAATCAATGAGCAATGAGCAAGAGGTAATTGGAGGATGCAGTTGAATTTATTGATGATTCAACGAATTTATGGATGGCCAAAATGCTTAAACTGACGGTTGTGGTGTTACGGCACAAGGAGCATGCATGTGGTTCGACGTTTGCCGTCCAATTGTCTACTCAGTTTTTGACAAATTGAAGTCGTGGTTTGGGTTCAAGAAACAATGATGAGTTGTTGAGCCTCTAATCAATCTTGCTGTCAAAACGCAAATCTGCCACCAATTTATTGCGGTGGAATTTTGAGAATCAAGAACCAGTGGGAAGGGAGGGGACTGAAGGAGGCTTGAACTAACTCAACGTCGTGATTGAGTTTCGCGTTCAGATTTCGGTGAGGTTATTCTTCCTAAGCGGACGTCGGAGTTACCAAGGCCTTCCCTTGTATCGAGGGGTCAAATGATTTGATGTTTTCTAAAACCTATCAGGTATGGCCCCTAGGTTAAAAAGGCTAGTTGATCAGATCACTTTCAGGCCCTTAATCCTCACTAAATGTGCTTCTTCTTTTCTTTTTTTTTTTCATAAGTGTTTGATGTTCTTAAAATTAATTCGGATGCTCAATGGTTACGATTGATTCGGAGGAGGAGAAGCAATACCTAGCTAGTTCCTGGAACGAATTAGTAAAAACCAGGATGTGATAATATACTGGTTATTTGGTAACGTGTTTAGTTGCTGTTAAAATTTTAATTTTTTATTTAAAATTATATTTTTTTATCATTTTGATTTATTGAAGTTAAAAATAAATTTTAAAAAATAAAAAATATATTATTTTAATGCATATCTAAACAAAAAATATTTTAAAAAACAACCAGAATAACCAGTATATTATTGCTATTAACATTATTTTTAGCTATCTTTTAGTACAATACCAATAACAAGATTAACAACCATCTAGTAGTTGGTCCAGTAGTAAGAGTTTGGGACTAAGAGTTTTACTTCTCCTGTGGTCTTATGTTCGAGACATGTGGTTGCTAATATGATGGTTACTGGAAGCTTACATGGTCGTTAACTTCAAGGCCCGTGGAATTAGTTGAGGTACGCGCAAACTGACCCGGACACCCACGTTAATAAAAAAAATTAACAAGATTAACTTTAAGAATATATATCACATTTATATAATCTGAAAATTAAAGTACACTTGGGTGATGGTTAATTAAAACAAATCATATATATTATTAATGTGTATACAATAAAAAAAAAAACATGCAGTAGCTAAGTGATAAGTGATTTTCTTAGCACAAAATCCGTAAAAAGTATGAGGTGATAGACTTTATCATGCAGAAAATATACTTTATTATATTTATAAATGACAACTTTTGTTAAAATGGCTGTGGTGCAGTGGCTGCGAGTCTCCTTTCTGAACTTTAAAACCCTTTTTTTGATTCCCAGTAGTCACGCATAACTTTTTGTTTGCAAAGCCAGCAACAATCAGAAGGGATTGTTGTTTCAATATAAAGTGTGAAAATTCAAAACAGCAACACTCCAGGTTTTTTAGTATTCTTTCGAACCCATATAAATTTGAGTTCAGCACTTGATTGAGCCTACCTCATACATATTTAGGCTTAATACTTAGCTAAACCTAGAAAGGATGAATTATCACCTTAAACTTTATTTATTTGTTAGGAAGGGAGGACTTAGGGAAAACAAAAAAAAAATTGTTAATCAATCAGTAGCCCTCCAAATATTTGTGCGTTACACATAAAGATCTTGAAAATCTCTTGCCAATAGCAGATGAGAGTCATTTGACCTTGTTCAACAGATTTTACATGTCTTATACAACACTGTTGGGAAGCTTAAATGGCTTGTTTTTACTAGGAGAGGGTGTCCATTAGAAAACAAAACGTTAGCTTGCATTAAATACAGTAATTGAGTTGACTTTTAAAGATATGTGATGATATGAAAAGTTATTCATCCGATGTTGGGAGTAAAAAGATTTTTTCTTCATAACCCTACTCGTTCTTGCTTGTGACTTTTCTTTTACTTTCATTCTTTTTGCTTTTTAAAAACCTACTATTGTAGCAAGACCTCAGATTCTCTTTGCATGAACATTAGATCCAAAAAAAGAAAAAAGAAAGTATTTCAGGCATCTCTTTCATCAGAACATTTTTTCTTATCTTTCTTTTAATCAGAACAAAAGGGGTCTCAAGAATATCAAATATATTCCTAAAAAGAGAAGCATTTCATCCCTTAACAAGGAGTTCAAGTTTCAACCAAAACCTAAAAAAAAATGATAGGGGACATGGGTCCCTCGGATTGGGACTCAGGGTGAGAGCGGGTGCCACATTGGCGGCCTTTTCTAGTAGGAAGGAGGAGAGAAGATCCCCTTATAGGAGTCACATCTTATGCCCCTTCCAGAGACTTTCATGAGAGAGGGAGGTTGTCTAAGACTCTTGAAAATGATGTCCCCGGTAACATATGTGTTGTAGGCATGGAATTCGTGGCCCGTCACCAACCTGGCGAGTACGTGGCCCAAAACTGACCCTAGACATCTCTCAGGGTTATTCCAGAATTACCGCTCTCATCTATATGTATACAATAGGATATGTGAAATTGATTGTTAAGAAATGGTATCGTGATAAGATGGGAAAGTCCTGGATGATAGGACGAATGTGAAATTTTGATAATTGGAAAATGTGGATGAAGAGTCGATAACTTAGTACCTAAAAATATATCGGAAAATCTACTGGATTTTTTATAAAAAAAAAATATATCTGCCAAAATTTTAGGGTTGTTACAGTCCTAAAAATATATCGGAAAATCTATTGGATTTTTTATAAAAAAAAAATATATCTGCCAAAATTTTAGGGTTGTTACAGTCGTATTCTTGGTTAGGGCCGCTGCAACCTAGTGAGGGAAATATCTAGCTAAGGAGACTGGTCTGGATTTTTAGATCCCTATGTACATGTATATATGTATCCATTCTTCTTTCATGTACATCATTTCTTTTATAATATAATTCTTTTATCTTCATATTTTTTTCCCGAGCTTAGAGTTTTTGTTTAGATCCAATGCCCATATTTAAGAGATTATTTCTAGGTCCAATGCCTATATTTAGAAAATCATTTTGAGTCCAACACCCATACTTAAAAAGATCATTTTTTGTTCCAATAGCCATACTTAAAAAAATCATTTATGAGTCTAATTTTCATACTTAGAAAATCATTTTTGGTGGTGAGCAAGGAATCATCTAACTCTATTGAAGTTTAAGATAGTTTTGCCTTCTATAAACCGAGAAGGGATATCATTTCCAGGCATTTGCTTATTGTTGATGCAATGTTTGTCCTATCCTTGAAGAAAAGTGTGATCATACTAGGGGGAACATATCAATATATTCCAATGTAAAATGTGTTGTAGCACTAGGAACATGTTCATTACTTTCAAAGTAAATGTGTTATCACACTAGGGAGAGTAAATGCATCCCATATTTGGAAGATTTAAGAGGCTTGCGCCCTAAGGAAACCGTATCCATCATCGATGATGATGCAATGTTTATCCTATCCTTGAAGAAAAGTGCAATCGCACTAGGGAGAACATGTTAATTCCTTTCAGGGTAAAATGTGTTGTAGTATTGGAAAAATGTTCATTATTTTCAAAGTAAATGTGCTATCGAACTAAAGAGAGTAAATATATTCCATATTTGGAAGATTTGAGAGGTTTGCATCCTAGAAAGATTGTATCCATCCTTATTGTTGATGCAGTGTCTATCCCATCTTTGAAGAAAAGTGTGATTATACTAGGAAGAATATGTTAATCCCTTCTAAGACAAAGTATGTCATAGCACGAAAGAGATGATCATTACTTCCAAAGTAAATGCATTATCATACTAAAGAGAGTAAACTCATCCCATCTTTGAAAGATTTAAGACTTGAAAAGAATAAAACATATGTTATTTTGAACAATATAATTCATATACAAGAAACTTATATTTAGTCATTGATCATAATATATTTCTATCCTTCTTTGGGGTGTAGCCATCTAGTAAAAAAACTTTGTTACAATTATAGTACTAGTCCTAAAGAAAAGAGGAAATGGAGTTTCTCCCATAAAAGTTTTTTGTGTAGTCATTAAAAAAAAAACTCTTCCCATGTAAACATATTTCTTTCAGTTATTGTGAAAATATGAATGGTGAAAGAAAAGGTAACCCCCTTATTTAGGGATCATCTACCCTGTCAGGTCCACAAACTTAGTAGGAGTCCTTGGTTAACAATAACTCTTGAAGTTGCATGGATTGAACCAACACTTTATTGGTATCCATTAAAAGCTTTTGGAGACCACGAAGTTCCAACTATGATAGTAATTAGGGATGATAATGACAATGAAGCCACTAGTTTGCAATAACTCTCAAAGTTACATGGTTTGAATCAACATCTCGCTGGTACCTGTTAAAAATCTTCTAAGACTTTGAGGCTCCAAATCCAATGGTAATTATGAATGATAATGATCTAGCTCCTGAAGAAGTGATCAATGGCTTTTTTTATATGATTTCCCCACAGATAGCGCCATTAATGAAATCTAATGTTATCACATGGACTTAAAGGTCAAGCCAAGGTCTAGGATAAGATTGTTAATCTCTTGGTTCTGACAATCTAATCCATCTTTTTAATGATTAAATCAATGTCATATAAGAGAGAAATCAATCCTCTTTTAAAAGAAAGTCATATATATATATATATATATATATATATATATATATATATATCCTTTGTAGTAGTGAAAATTTTGAACCTGACCAGTTGAGGTTACATTGGTTCTTTTTATAGCTCCTTGGGTCCCCTTCCTTCATGGAATGGGAAAAGTTTTACATATCAACCAAATATCTTTGATTTCTTAGGATAAAATACATCTAACTTATCATAGTAAATATCTCTTACTATAGGTCTGGCAACTCGTCAAACTCACACAAGTCTAGGCTCAACGCTTGGTTGAGCCTGAAGATGGTGGGTTTGGTAATTTGCCTAACCCACACATGCTTGGGCTTAGCACTACGTTGAATCCAAAAATGGTGGGTTTAATGGTTCACTAGACCCACAAATATCTGGGCTCAACGGTTGGCTGAGCTTACAGATGGTGGATCTTGTAGTTTATCGGACCCATATAAATCTGGGGTGAGTGCTCAGTTGAGCTTGGAGATAGTAAGTCTGACAGTTCGCAAAATCAACACATATCTAAGCTCAAAGCTTTGTTGAGCATAGAGATAAATGGTTATCATCCTAAATTTTGTTCATTTGTTTAAAAGAGAGGACTCAGAAAAAAAAAATGTTAATCCATTAAAACATATAAAATATCACACATGTATAAATAAAAGAAATATCTAGCTTTTTTATATAAAAAAAATAGTTGTTGTTTCTTTATAATAATTTAGTTTCTATATACATACATAAAAACACTCATGAATCAATGTATAAAAGAGAATCAACTTACAGTTTTATTAATAGAATATAAATTTTAAGATGGAAATTGAGATGGAAATCAATCCTTCACCTTTAAAAAAATTTATTGTTTGTTATATGGTGTTTGCAATTTTATTTTTCAAGTCTATTTAATCATTTATTCTTAGTAGGACAAACAAGAGTAAAAGAAAAATAAACTTATAAAAGTAACCATGTCAGAATAAATGTTAAGAGTATTTGATAGAAAGAAAATAAAAGAACATGATACAATATTTTTTTGAAAGTTGAAAACCTTTTTATAATTGTCTATTTAAAAAGACAATTCCAACCATTAATTCAGTTAATTTAATGTTTTTTATATAAAAAAATTAACAAACACAATTTTCTATTTTAAAATAATACAAATCTGTTTTAAACTCTTGACTATTAATAGACAATCCCATCCACCCTAACAGTAACATCTTGTAAGGTGCATCTTTGAAAGAAAGATCTCACAAAAAAGTATTAATTTATAAACTATTTATTTTATTTTATTTTATTTGTTACAATACCTGCCAATTAAGTTATTTAGTCACACCGTTGCTTATCCTCTTTCTTGGAGAAAAATTAAAGCATCAAATGGTGTTTAATGTCCTTAAAACTGTCCAAGAAAAAAAATGATTTATCATATGGTTGATTTAAAAAAAAAAAAAGTGAAGCATAGGATTAATTAGTTCTTTGACGTGAAACACTTTGAAAAGTAATCTCAACCATATTTTTTTCAAGCGTGCTCTTAAAATCAAATCTAACACAGCATCTTAAGAAATACTTGTAGTAGAATTAGAAGAAGGCATGAAATTGCAAGGGAAAAAAGAAGAAGTTGGGTGTAGATCTGGCTTGCATAAAGATGTTACCCTCTGGTTTTTAGCATCCGTTGGTGGCATAGCCGATGCTGCGACGAAGCATTGTTTTGAGACCAACAGGAATGCCCTTCCTGCCTAGTGTGCTTTTTTTCACCCACTTCCTGACCTGGGAGTCATTTGAACTTCGCATGCTAGTTATGAAATATTTGTTTCCGATATTGAAATCAGGGGAGTTCTCTCATTCTTTTTTTTGTGGCAGCAACCTCCATGCCTAGTCTCTTTCATCCCTACCCTTTTCTCTTTGGCTTGGAAAAGTTCGGTTTATGGTCACTTAGGGAGTGTATATGCACATTCATCGTTTGGCAAATGCTTGGGGTTGAAATCATTTTTTTTTACTAAAAAAAATTAAATTATATAAAAATTAAAATAATATGACTCGTCTTAACGGGTCCAAATACAAACTAGATTGCCAGTAAAAATAAAAATTAAAATTAAATTATATAAAAATTAAAATAATGTGACTCAGTTGTCTTAACGGGTCCAAATACAAACTAGATTACCAATAAAAATTTAGTTTGACTCAGAATAAATATTTAACATGAACTTTTTTAATAAATATTAAGACGGCAATATATTGGATCTATTCAAGTCAATCTGAATTAATCTGTCAATCTACATACCAAGCTATGAGATCATCATAACCTATAGAAAGAAATCAAAATAAATTATGAAACTTAATTTTAAATAAATCAAATATTGAATGATGAAATTAAAAAAAATAATTAAAAAAAGAATCCAAGAAAATGATCATAGTCAACCTGAGTTAACCTGTCAAACCTACAACCCGGTTCATGAGATCAAAATAACCCAATAGAAAGCAAATTAAAATAAATTATAAATCTCAATTCTCAATCAACATGGTATTAAAAGATAAAATTGAAAAACAAAATAAAAAAATAGCACAAAAAACAACTCGAGTCATCCTAGTTTAACTCATCAAACCCATGACATGAATTATGAGATAGAGATAACTTCGTAAAAAACAAACTAAAAAAATCATGAAACATAATTCTCAATCAATGAAGAAATTGAAAAAAAAATCAATTAAAAAAAATTAAAATTAATTGAGTTAAATTATCAAATTCGCAGTTTGGGTTATGAGTTTCAAATTGAGAAAAAAATTAAAACTCAACGGTAAATAAATCTAATGTTAAATAATTAAATTAAAATTAAAAAAATAAATTAAAAAATTATTTCAATAAATACAGTAAAAACATCTTCTCCTTTAGCTATACACACACACAGAGTGGTACTACAAAAAGCCCGAGTTTGTAAAGGTGTCGGATTAATTACGTATCCAGCCAGAATACAAGTCTGAAGGGAATAAGGAATTGAGGATTTAAAATTTACAAACCTTCCACAGATGTATCTGGTAAATTTTAATTTGGTCCAACAATTGCCAAATAATATTCTTTTTTCCTTCCTGAGCTCTCTTATAACTTCAATTTCATCCCTAATTTTAATTGTGTCGGCTTGTATTAGCACAATCAAAAGACCACGTCATCGTTACCACATACCACTATGATCCCCATTCAATTGTCATACGCTAATCCGTCATCATTTTTCACTAAAATTCAAGGAATCTATATATATCACAAACAATTGAGCCTAAATCCTGAATTCGAAAGTTTCTTTCAAACCCGTAATATATTTTTGATATCAACACATCAAAACAATATACTCAAACACTACCTTTAATCTTATCCTATGAAAATTTATCACACGATTCATTATACCATTATAATGCATTAGGCTTTGGATACATCCTTCTCTTCTCTCAACACCACCTTCACCAACTTCCGCAAATTCATCCAACCACCATCCTTACCCTCCAAACACTTACCAACCTCTGCAGATGATGCCAAAACCCTTTGCTCTGCCAATCCGGTGGCCACCAAACCATTCTCCTCCTTGAGCTTCTCTGCAACCTTATCCATCTGAACACCCACACACTGTTCGGATGTTGCCTAAAAACTCCTTTAGGGATAGGTTCCCCTATGCCTGGCAGTTCACATAGAAGGCAATGCTCCCCTCCTCGAAGCTGCAACAGGTCCAGAGGGCATCTAGGCCGATTTTTTAAATAGTGGCGGCCTCAATAGCTATTTGCATAGCGAACGCTGCTATCAGCACAGAAACCAACAATCATGTTCTGTCCCCCAAAACTACTGAGAATTACCTATCTGGGAGTCATGCCTCTTGTATTTACCATCATGCTACTAGTAATTGATGGCATATTTAATGGCATATATCAGCGTAATTGATGGCATATATCAGCGTTTAACAAGTGCAAATTGAAGGCACTTGTAAAACGCATTTATGTATATATTTATTTTTTACGAATTTTGTACATTGATCTTCAAAAAGTCTTAACTGCCCCTCTTTTGCTTCACCGGCAGTGGAATTAACTACTGTCAAAAGTGGCCTCTTCAATTTCAACGTTTGTAAGGATCAAATTCAAATCATTAAGACTTTAGAATGGAACTTCACACTGGTAGGATGAAATTCTGTTGTGTATCACTGCAAGAGCCTTTGACAAATCGATGGCACTGACGCAGATTATCACATCCCACCAAATAAACCATCGCCCCATTTTGAGAAAGCAAATGGGTGCATTCAAGAACAATAATTATGGTAAGAAAAAAATGCTGTGATGTTGAATATCAGCGGGTGCTGAAAAATCAGCTTTTGTAACTCAAGAATCATTAATTAATTGCGCCTGCTAAATGCACAGAAAAACAACCACACCTTTCTGATTGTTTAGTAGATTAAATTCACAGGCTCATGGAATATCATTATTACAAGAAAGAAGAAAATCCCCCACGCCTTCCCCATAACTCAAATACTAAATGCTAATAAAGAATAAAAAATGAGAGCAAATTGAAATTCTCACCATCAATGCAATTGCCGAATGGTAGTTGAAACTTTTCCTGGGGAAGGATTCTATAAATGTTGTAAAACCTGATGTTTCTAGAAGAAGCGTTAATTTACACTATCAAATACAACAGAAGTGATCTTCAATTAGCATATCTCTCAGTTATGAGACTCGGGATTCATGTTTTAATGGAGATATTGCACCTAAAGTGTGTAAGATCGACACAGCATGCAAGAACATTTACCTCAAAATGGAAGTCGTATAACTGCCAAATGGTGGGGCTCAAAATAATTGGAGGACGCATCATCAAAGGCATTCAAGAGAGCTCCTCCTTACTGAACTTGTTCCAAGCTTCCTGTTTAATGAAAAGCAAAAGACACCCTCAAGCAAATGAGAAACAAAGTAGAAAAGCAACTACCGGCTAGATGTAGCAAATGCACCACAGTCGAAAATAATCCACTACCCAGCAATGTAGGTACCTAATTTTGATACTAGGAAATTCATGCTGTACCTTGAGGATATCAAAAACCTTCTCAGAAGTATATTTTTGTTGAATAGTAGCACCTTTCTGTTGAACCTTGTCAGGATGGACGCATAATGTTGCCTTTCTATAGACTTTTTTCACTGAGGTAGAGGTGATCAAATCTGTCAGGGAAACTGGTTTCCAATCACACTCAGGCCAAAGCACCTGCTCATCATTCCACATATAAAATAAACATGTTGGTAATTACTTTATGCTTAATTAAACCAAGCAGGGAAAAAAAAGAAATCATTGAACATTCAATAATAGCTTCAAAACAAGAGAATGACACTTCATTTTCCTTTGAACTGAAACCTATCGCTTCAAGCGACCTCTTAAACAGAAAACACAACAAATACACAAGTTCTAGCGAGTCCAATGATGCTGCCAGTGGCCCTCAAAATGTTTTCTTGATAGTATGGTTGGTGGTGAAAAAGCATGGACTTTACACCATTAGAGCAGTGCCTATAAAGGTACCGCAAAAATAGGCATGCATGGAGTGTGGAGGCACTATCATCACATCAAAACTCCAACAATAATTTTAACTTCACCATCATAAATACAGATAACCCAACACTGCCAGAAGCAGAACAAATAAAAAGTTGTAGCAAGGCACAAGACTATTTTAATGGAGCATATCAACATATTAATGTTTCAAGGCATTCATTCAGAGCCAGAAACAGCAGTTGTGATCATCAATCCAGAAGCTCGCTTCGAAGACTGGTTCCAAATTCTCACTTCTAAGATGCAAGACCACAGTTTGGTCAGAGACTAACAAGCAATTCAGATATAAAAAGTAACAAATATAAGAGAATAGATGTAATACTTTCTTGCCTAGTAAAGTGCTAAAAGTTAAGCAAAAAGATTTACAAATTAAAAAGGCTGTTGTGAAACTCACATGTTGCAATGATGATAGCAGTGCACGCATATTGCCTTCCTTCCCTGCAGCCCAGTGCTTTATCTGAACATCCATTTTGTCAGCTATCCTCTGCAAATTAATATCAAATATCACAAAAATATTACTCAAAATTAAGAGGTTACAGTGCGAAGAAAAAAATAAATATTGGAAGATATAGCCATCACCCTGTTAATCCCAGCCTCACAAAGAGAGAGCAACAAAGAAATGAATAGATATGATCATTTATGTATGTACCATATGTACATACACATTAGCATATAGAGTGCGTTCTTTACAACTCGTCTTCAACCCCAAAAGAAGCACCGCAAGTATCCTTACATTGTGCATATGATGCAAAAAAACCAATAACTTGTAGAGCCAGTGCACTAAGATCCCACTAAATGCATTGCAAGTCAATGCAACTCTGAATTTACTTACACGCCTCTCCTCTTGCTCATGCAAAGTTTGAAGGTCACGCTGGTTCATATCAGCAACTGCTTGTTCCTGTATATAAAACAATCCAAAATTGTAAAAATCTTCATCTATGGTGACAAATACAAATTCAATCTACAAAGTAAGGATGCATTCAATTTCATGCTGTCAACTAGGAACATCAGCTATGTGCTTTAAATCCGCAAGCAAGGAGTCACAGATATGACTCAATGGCAAGTTATCATTATTACTCTATGCAGGCTCTTACTAAGAAAAGGTGCACAAGATGAAGCCAGGGTGAGAAATACAGACAAAAACCAGAGAAGGACAAATCACTTCTTCCACTGCTGCTGGAAGGAATTTTGTGCAAGATGAAGGTCATTAATTTATGACTATAGCCACTAATTCATCAAGGTATAGTCACTAATTCATCAAGTACAAGAGCTCTTAGATACTCCTTTTCTATTCTTATTTCATACATCCACTGATTTCTTTTCACCCTCTATATAAACAAACACGCAGTATTACTATAATCCAAGAGAAAAAAATAAGTTCATCCAGTCAATATTATAACTCTGGTCGTGTTTGAGAAACAAAGAGTGGAGAAATGACAAGAAGGAAAACAGACCATACGATCCCTGGTCCTCTGGTGACGATCCCATCTGGCTCTTCTTCTTTCTTCACTTTCCCCTTCAACTTCCTCAAATTCTCCAGATAATGTGGCATCTTTGGCAGAGTAAAGGTGTCATCATATTAGAAAAAACAATGCATCAAAAGAACATTTCTACTGCTACCACTGAAATCTAATTTCAATAACAAACTACCTCCAAAAATCAAAGAAAGGTCACCAAGTGCATTTGTTGTAGAAGAAGTCTTCCTTATGCCAGATGAGGGGCTTGAAGCCTTTTTAAAAGGGAATTCGGGCTTTCCCTTTCCATTTATCTTTGCATCAAATAGAGGGTCCTAACAAGTCCATCCAGAGTCAAATAAAAACAAGCTACTAGTGTTACAGAAACCTTTACTCTGGTATCAGTAGTTCTTACCAGAACTCCAGACCTTAACTTTGGCACACTGCTGGACTGAGAAACCCTGCCAAAAAATGATTCTAGATCATCCGCGCTCTGCTTTACTTCCCCAGCATGGTGACCATTAGAGACACTACGAGCATTGTTTTGCATCCTACCCATAGCAAAGTCTTCCAGTTCATCTATGGCAGAAACATCCAAAACTCTTCCTGCATCATGGAGCATTGTAATATTATTAAGTTTATGAGAACAGACAAGTAAAGAAATCAAGTTGACCTATTGTTTCAATTTAAGTACACAGACTAATTTTTACCTGTCTTCATAACTTGTCCTGGTTTTGGAGGGGGTCTCAATGGTGGGGAACAATTTGATGAAACAGCAGGTTCTGTTCTTCCAGAATGATTAAACTTACCAAATTCCTCCAGTGGGTCTGTAAACGATTTTGTTTTGGTTGAAGTTTGTTCAAGTACTGCAAAAGGGTCCTCTGATGAAGTGAATGCTGGTGTCATTGTATGCATATTTTTTCTGCACCAAAAGTATGGTAACAAGAAACGTTCATGGCCATGCCATTACATCATACAGAAAATGGGGTAACACTATATAGGTCCAATAAAAAAGATTATAAATAGACTGGTAAATCACTATAAAAGGCTTCGAAAATTTTAACTAAATCCATACTAAACAAGAAATCTAATGCTCGATTACAAGAATCACTTTGAGGTATATCATCCTGTCCCAACTTTTAGGCCATTAAACTACCATCTCATCATTTTCTTGAGAATGTGTGACAAGTAAAATAACTTGTCATGCCCACCAGTATTCATACATAAAGCACAAGATTTATTATGGTATGCAAATATTTCCCTACATATACATACCAATAACAGTAAAAATAAACTAAAGCATTGGCATTTAGTTAACCAAACAACTAAGCAAGTAATCGATGAAAGCATCAATTAAGCATGTAATCAATAAAAGCGTCAACTTCCCCATAAAGAGACACATACTCTTTCCTTGATGAGTTGCTGGGACCAAACCCAGGTATCAAATCATCAAAACCAACAGATCCATTACGGCTCGGAGGCTTCAATTTTGTGCCGAAACCCCCCAACAAATCTTTGACTGGTGCACTTTGCTTGGCGGCCTTTGAAGAAGTAAACGCCCCAAAAATATCGTCATCCTCGTTGTTGTTGTTATTGTTATTGTTATTAACTGATGAACTAGACCCATTTAACCCACCAAATATATCATCAACAAAAGACGATTGCACACTCGAACTTTTAGTACTTGAAAACACAGAATCAATATCGAAACCAAACCCAGTACTCGTCTGTTTTGAATTCTTTTGAAAACCACCAAAAATGTCAAAATCATCACCAAAATTCTGGGATTTTGAATTGCTAAAGAGAGTTTCGTGATCATCCATGAAAGACCCATTATATGCATTGGAGTTGTAAGTTGATTTAGAAGAATATGGGTTGGATTTCGGGTTTGAAGAAGGAAAATCTCGAGTTTGGGCGTTATTGGGTCCTCTCGATGCAGACATTGGAGCCGATTTTCCTTGCGGTTTTAACCCAAAACGTTCTGTTAACACACCAAACTCGTCCATTTTGAAAAAAAAAAATATATTGAGCTATTATTTTTAATCAGTTCTGAGAAATGGGTTTTTTGATCTATAAGAAAAGGAAAAGACAAAGAATTGGATGAAATTGGAGTGGAATTGAAGCAAGAGAAAGGAGGATCTTGGAAACAGGGGAATTTTTCTTTTTTCTTTTTCTTTTCCTTGTGTGAAAAAAAAAAAAGGAGAAAGAATTAAAAGGTGAAAGAGGGTATCAGGTGGTGTAGACAAAATGGCGGGAGTGGGGTGATAAATAGAAACAGAGAGGAGAAGATTTTCCGGGATTTGTAAGAGATTTTAGATTTCAGGGGTCCGTCTGCTTCACTCCCTCCCTCTCTCTCTCTCTCTCTCTAACATTTTCTGATGATGTGCCTGTCTGTCTGTGCTTCTGAGAACTGCCTAGGCGGTGGGTGGAAACGTGGAAGCAGCTCCATGTTGACTTCTTTATCATAAATCCTTCTTCTTTATTATTATCATTTATAAATCTCTCCCTGATGTCTCCAAAAAAAAAATAGATATATATATATACACTCAAATGGATTCTTTTCTTTTCTTTTCATCGAAAAAGGAATTTTGGATCCTCTCATTAAATATGAGTAATCATGTTTTTAAATCATTCTATTATTTTTAAATTTAATGATTTGAATTAAATGAAAAATAATAAATATTTAAATTGTTGCCATTCTTATTATGCTTCAAATTATATTTATCTAATTTATACTCACAATTTAAATTTAATGAATATAATAAAATAATAGAAGGAAATGACCTTACTTCAAAAAACAATATGCGACCAAAATTTTCAATAAATATAAAATTAAAAGGAAGTAACAATTGGATTTTTAGGATAGTTTATTTTCACAAATAGAATCCAAGAAAGTTATATAGAGACTAAAAAAATTCATTGATAAATAAGAAATTTGTCTTGAACTAGTTAGAAATTCACTAAGAATTACCAATTATAAGAACAAAAAACTATGATCACCTCATTAACTTTAAGCAGGGAATTTTGATTTTTTTTTGTGATTTTATAATTATTATTTAGATATTGTTTGGAATTGTGACTGGAATTATTTTTTAAAATATTTTTTTTGTTAGAAAATATATTAAAAAAATATTTTTAATATTAATATTTTAAAATGATTTAAAAATTAATTTTAAATAAATAAAAATAAAAAATCTAAACAATACAGCTGGATAGAAATAAAATATTGTATTAAAAAGCTACATAAGCCAACGTGGATCATGACAGTTTTATCACCGACAATCTGGAAAAGGTTGGGCTGTGAGCTAACGTTGCGCTGCGAGGACTTTTACTGGCCCAAGTTTCATTTAATTTGAGAATATTAGCTTTAAATTGTCCTTGTATCTTTTATTCGATTTCCAATCTATTTTTATACTTTAAGTAAATTGTTTCTCGTTTATCTTTATACTTTAATCTATTTTTCAATAAATTATTTATTAAATATTTTTATAAAAATGATAAAAATATCCTCATATAAAAAACCTAAATTTAATTTAATTTCTTAAAGAAATAAATTTATATTAAGAAAAAAAGAATTTGCCACTTTATGCTTAAATTTGTTTTTTATTTTAATATTTGTCTTTTAAAATAAATCAGCTTTTGTTTGAGCTTATCATGCGATGGAATTTCATTAAATTTAGATGAAAATATTATTAATAAAATATTATTTTAATATATTTTTAAATAAAAAATATTTTAAAAAACAATTACCGACGTAAAACACCTTTGAAACTTAATTCTAGAATTGTGAGTTCACCGAGTGTTGAAAGCTCATGGTCTCCACACGTACAAACTTGGACACTGAAACGTAGCTGCTAGGAGGGTGAGAAAATTAATTGAATTATTTAAAATATTCATGAAAAATCAATTCAAAATTAATTAAATCTAATGCTTTATTTTATTTTATAATTTTAGTTAGGAAATTAAAAAATAAAAATTATTTCAGTTTCAAAAATCAAAACCGAAAAAGCCAAAATCAAACCTAAGAAAAAAAACTTACAAAAAAACTAAAAGCTCGTTGTAGATTAAAAGCTCATTAAATCAAATTATACCTTAATTTAAAAGTTTATGGATTAAATTGAAATTATTTAATTTTTTAAAATATAAAAATAAATCAAACCAATCACCCTCGCCAACCGAAGATTGGTCTTTCCACTGTCGTCTCCCGTGAAGTTGAAAATTAGAGGTCTCCGCCATGCCTTTCGTTGGCTATTGACTTTTGGAGGACTCCATTTTTATCGTAATAAAACTAGATAATAAGCTGGTGTTTCGCTATCAGTTGGATTAAAATCTTTAAAAATCTTTATATATATATATATATATATATATATATATATATATATATATATATATATATATATATATATATATTTATAGATTTTTATATATAAA
>Ga0325405_1001532_pt1 | contig 23520 bp, 9 predicted proteins | sample PopdelMetagenome_21_FD_205663 | JGI IMG/M metagenome (GOLD analysis project Ga0325405, IMG submission 205663) | Populus deltoides microbial communities from Bellville, Georgia, United States - Xylem-Control-R2 | ecosystem: Host-associated > Plants > Phyllosphere > Stem > Wood/Secondary xylem...
CGTTAACCGCAGCATGTAAACCATCGGAGCAGACCTTAAAAGATGTAACTTAACTATTCAGACTCTAGATTTGCTCCATATAAATCACCAGTTCGAGTCTCATAAACCTTAGAGTTACTGGAGGGTTACATGGTCATTAACTTTAAGGCTCGTGAAATTAGTTAAGACACACAAATTGATTCAAACACTCACATTAATAAAAAAAAAAAAAATCTTCAGAGTAATGTTTGGTTTTTTTTTTTTTAAATGATGATAAGAGCTTTCCAATTTAGCCACGGCAAGCGAATTACAAAACGGTCAATTATGCATTTTGGGAGTAGAAGGTAGAAACCGGCTAATTCTAAATCCACACGGAAGAACAAGTATTATTATTATTATTATTATTATTATTATTATTATTATTATTATTTTGTGTGCATCATCCTATACGATAATTGCTTTGAAAAATGAACATAATTGTACCAAAACAATTAAAAAATGTCGTAAAAGGTGACGCCAAATAAATAGACCTCCACAAGTTCAAAGTAGAATGATGCACACAAAATAATTGTACCAAAACAATTTAAAAAAATGTCGTAAAAGGTTACGCCAAATAAATAGTTTCCGAAGTTTCTTTTTTCTGATTTAAGAAAATAAAAAAATATTTTTTTTAATTATTGAAAGGAAAAAAAAAAACAACTATCACTATTTTTTAAATTTATAATAGTGGGTGTGTATTCTATCCTTAATGAAACTCATTCTCCAGAAAATTACAATAGCAAGTGACGCAATTTATATATTTCTTTTAAAAATCAAATGCAATAATTATATTCCTTAAAGTGTTTTGTTATTTTTTTCCAGTTTAGGATATGAATTTCAATTAAATTCCAACCTATAATTTGTTTTTTCAAAATAATTAATCTAGTTAAATACAATTTGATGCAGAGGTGTAAAAAATTTCATGCGACATCAGTATTTTAAAACAAGCAAGAAAGATTTAAAAGATTTCATATTTAGTGACCCAAAAAACGAACAAAACGTTATAAAGTAAATATTTAATACTTATACTTAGTCATTTAATTTAATTTAATTTAAAAATAAAAATCCTTTTAAAAAGCTAAATTCAACAAAGGCCTAAAAAAGAAACCCGAGGTACACATTTTATTTTCAAAACAACTAAAAAATCTCATAAAAATATTAGAGGATGAAATCGAAAAAAAAAATAGCTTAAAAAAAACCCAGATGAACCTCTTAAACCTGAACTAATCTTTGATACCTACAATCTCTTAAATTCTAGATCAAAGCTCAACTAAGAAGATCAACACTTAACCAATTTAGTGTTGAATAAAGAAATCAATTAATTTAATTTAATTATAAAAAAATCCTTTTAAAAAAGCTAAAAATATCAATGACTAAACAAAATAAAGGCAACCCATGTTATTTTCAAAACAACTCCCATAGAAAGCGGAAAAAAATGTTGGACGATGAAAAAAAAAATAAGTTGAAAGAAAAAAGAAAAAAACCAAGCAAACTCGAGTGAACCTCGTAAACCCAACATGTTAAATTATAAACTCGGACCCAACCAAGAAACTAAATACCCAAGCAAATAAATGTTGAAGAATGAAATCATAAAAATATCATTTTTTAATGTAAAAAAAATAGCAATAAAAAAGATCAAATTTGATAGGCAAAAGAACTCAAGAATAATGAAATTGTAAAAAAAAAATTAAAACCATCAGAAATAAAACAATCGCAATTAAAATAATAAGGACTAAATCTGACAGATGAAAAAAATCCATTAGGGATAGAATAGAAAAAAATTCTAATTTCATAAATCATCTCAAGTAAAACAAATAGTAATCAAAAAAATAATGATATAAAAGAAAATAAAATTGAAAGGTTGTTTTGAAAATTTGGAAGGCCAACATGAAAATCAATGAGGAGAAAGGAAAAAAAAAGCCATACACACCAAACCAGATACAATTAGACCACACAAGTCACCTAGGCATGGAGAGGTCACTAAGATGCTTCGATCGCTTTCCTAGTAGCAGGCTTTTGGCCATCGAATGGCGCCACATACGCGGTTTGAAACCTGTGGCTGTTGTTTACGACTCTAATGAAACTTGAGAATGAAAAAATAACCAAATTTAAAAGACTAAAGTACCCTTATATCGAAGGACAAATTTTTAAAATTTGAAGGGCAATAAAGTAATTTAAATGTTTTTAAATTAAGTAAAAAACCAAAAAGCCCTTAATGTTATTTTCTTTTTCTTGTAACCAAGGTTAGATTAGTAATTTTACAATTTAAAAAGAATAAAAAGACTTTAAAGCCCCTATAGCCATTCTAAACAAATGTGTAAAGACCTTCTTGCCCCCATCTAATTTGTCAATGATTTTTTTAACATTTGAAAAAAATTATTCTACCCCTTATGCAAGGCTTAATGATTTTGAAGTGAAGGCCACAATCATCACTTTACTATTATAATTCATAATGAACTTGCTCACATGCTACAATAAAAAAAAACCAAGACTAAATAATTTGTGAGTTGAGATACTTTTTAAAAAACAATTTTAGGTTTCTTTAATATAAATCATTCTTAGTTTCCATTCAACAACTTGAATTTTTAAATTAAAATAGTTTTTTGATATGATATTAATTTTTTTATTAAATGATCATGAATTTAAATTTCATCATGTTCATCCTCTCAAATTAAAATTAAAAAAAAAACTTTAGTATAAGTTTATAATTGGTTTGTCAAAATTTTAATTTTAAAGAATTTTCACTTAAAAATATATTAAAAAGTGTTATAAAACCATTAATTTGAACTTATCAATAAGTAAGACTAAATAATTGTTGTACATATCTTTTTATGTAACAAAAATGGAGGACAAGAATAACATGTTGGTTCATTTGAGCTCCATGTAAGATTTATATTGAGAGACATTTGTTTATGGTAATTAAAAATGTGATTAATATATTATTTGTATATGAAAGCAACTTATTAAAGAATTGAACATAAACTTTAAAATTAATAGATATATGAAAAGAATCTCAATTCTAGAAAATAATTAAACCTAAACCTTAACATTAATAAATTTGTTGAATGTTAAAGATTCTTGATTTGAGAACCAAAAGACCTATTATACAAAGATATAACAGAATTGAATATGAACTTCAAAATTAATAAATTTTTTACTTCTTTTTGTGGCCATTTTTTACTTCTTTTTGTGTTTTTTAGTCCCTAATCCTTATCTCTTTCTATAATTCAGTCCCTACATTTTTTATTTTTGATAATTAAACCCCTAATCTCTTTGTTTAAATTCTTCACTTATATTTTCGTGAATTGCATTGATCAATCTTGTGATTTGTTTTCTTATTATGTTTATGTGATGAGCATGGGATTTATGTGATTTATCAAATCAAATCAATTAAAATACTTTTAATTGACAAGATTTAGTTGAAGATACTTAATCCTGCTTGACGTGTCAAAAAGGCTTTATGATCTTCATATGCATTGTTTATAATACGTGGGATATGTGATTTTGGGGTTTATAAGAGTTTTTATTTATTTTCTTTTTTCTTAATAATAAGGGGCCAAGAGCGATATAAAATATATTAATTTATTTTCAAATAGAAAGCTTTCCAAGGAATTGCTTGGTTAATGATGAAGCTAGTAATATACTAGCCTTTTTGTATTTGCTAAAATTAAAATAAGTAGCAAAATTGATATGTTAAGAACTATATGGAAGTTTTTTTTGGTTAATTTTAGTTTTTGTGTGATCGTGTCTGTATGATTTGTCGTCGTTGTATACTTGATTTGCTTAAAACTTGCAGCTTTGTGTGATTACTTGCTATAATGTAAGTGTTGGTCAATCTACATCTAAGATTTGAGACCATTTTGACAAAGCTTTTTTTTCTATTTACAATTTTATTTTATTATTTTTATTAGCACCATGCTCATTTATCTTTTTTATTTGTGCAACCAAGCTCTTAATTAGTTAGAATCTCTTAGGTCCAAGGTTATTTTTTTTAGTTTTCATTCTGCTTTCAACGAATTATAACTTTATGATCACTTAAATGTTGTGTATGGTAAATATTTTGAAGCATATCTCTACAATCCAATTTTCTCTATATTTTTGGTGTTATCCTAATTGTTTTAGAAAAAAAAAAAAGAGATAATGCTATAAAATAAAGCCCACGGGAAGATGATAATTGAAAGAAGAAATGATTAGGTCGTGCTCAGATATAAGATTAGATAAACTATCTTTTGTAGAAAATTCGATCGGTCTCACTCGTGTCGAATTAGATATTGATGTGAACATAGTGTAAGATTCAATTTAATTTCCATTAAAAGAAATATAATAAATAAAAACAAAAAAAAATTAATTATCCTATCATTTTCTTTTCAAAACATATATATTCATGGGATAAAATTAAATATTTTTTAAAATTCAAAGTCATTATAAAATCTCAATAAATGATATAATAAATATCCTTCTATAATTTTCTAGAAATCAATCTAGGAAAAAACAAAAATCAAAATAAATAAATATATACATACATACATAAACACACACACACACACACACATATATATATAGAGATAAAAGACACATAACTTTCTTCTAGTATAACCTTAATATTGAACCATATGTGTGTTAAGTTTCCTGAAATGTATATACCTAGTGAAAACGGTGAATTAAAAAAAAAATGGGTGTCCCAATATCCTGTTAGATAATCTAGGATTTTTTAGTATTTATACAAAGATAACCTAAAGATCATATGTTTTAATTATTATTTGTACTTTGAATAATTACTTCAATGTTGGGTAGTTGCAAACCACAAGTCATCCAAGTGTTTGACCTCTAACGGTAATCCATTCAAATTACCAGTTAGAAATCTCTTAAACCCTTTTAGGAGAAAAGGACTACTATGCCTTTTAGTGCTAGCTCTTTTCTTTTCTATTTTTCACTTGTTTTGCACTATTTATTGTTGTACTATTCATAAAATAAAAGATATAATTTTCCATTTATAGGGAAATATAGAAACCTTATAAATAGAAAAATGTCAATTTGCTCATTGAATAATATCACATATATTATTTCAGGATAATTTTATAAATTTATTCAATCAGTCCCTCCTTAATTTTTCTAGGTCTATAATTGTAATTCCCAATATAAATGATATTTTAGTCCTTAATTTTTAAAACTTATTTACAATCAAGTCCCACTTAATTAATCATCTCATTTTAATTTCTGATCAATGATTCTTCTATGTGGACTCATTAGATTTCTTAATACATTGACTCAAATATAAATCACAATCCTAAATAAAATAAGATTAAAGAAATTAAACAAGTTAATTTATTATCAATTCAATAATTAATTGATTTATATTTGAAGATCAAGTACAATATCTTTCAACTTTCCATGATCCCCTTAAATATTAGGAAAGTCATTAGTGGTTTAACTTAATATGTTAATGACTAGTTTTTTAGTGTAATTATTATCTCTTCATTAATAATGTTCCAATTTAAACATTATAGCATAGAGTGTGTCTATCTTGTCAAATCATGTTTGATCTTAACACCATAATAATTGATTATTTGAATAAAATTTGAAACTCTTTTCAAATTTCATTTCATTTTGCGCAGAGATTTACAATTAATTACTATTTGAGAACAAATATAATATTTTCTCTAATTCACCTAGTGTGAAAAATTCTCTTTTGATTTCTCAAATACCTTCATATAGTTTATGTTATACCGAATATATGTTTATTTGTTACTCTTGATCAAGACAACATGTAACTCGATCAAAGTATAGCATCCTTAAATAAGATAACTTAGTGAACTTAAGTATAAGGATCACTCACGTAATCATCATGTGAGCCTTTTCATAGACACATGTAATCTTTTCATATGAGATTCTCATGCGAGTTAGAGCACCTATATATTAGTTATAAGTCTCTATAATACCTCACCTTATGAGAATAGTTCCTTGCTTTTATAAAAGAAAAAACATAAGATGTATATGTCTTAATGACTCTAATTAACGTCCACTTTCAATAGAGCATTGACCAAGAATGTTTATGAATAATGCTTCGATGCAATAACAATCTTATAATTATAACAACTTTATAATTTTCTTTGCAAGACATTTTTGTCCCCAAAACTTTATCTTTACTCTAGATTCATTAATAAAATTTTAGATGAATATTAAAGATAAATAAATATTTTATTATGAATTAAATATGTTTACATGAATAAAGTCAATGTCACGTGTAAACAACTAGTTTGTTTAAGGACATATACACTAACAATCTTCCATTTGCACTAAAGTTAATCACGCATGTATCAAATATCATATCGCTTTCTTTGATGATAATGTTTTTACTAGGATAGTGGTTAGTAAAAGGTTCTATAGATTCTCTTTAGATAGTACTCACTCTATCTTTACATCTTTTATTTTTTATGATTCCCTAATCAAATGAAATTGTCTATGTATATTTTTAGATTATTGATGAGACCTTAGTTCCTTTGCTTAAGTAATGACTTTATTATTATCACAGTATAAGGCTATTGGATCAACAATGCTAGGAACCATACCTAATTCAGTGATGAACTTCTTGATCCAAATAATCTCTTTTCTCTCCTCAAATGTAAATGTGTACACAAATTTAGTTATAGAATTTACTTTGATCTTTTATTTGGAACTTTTCCAACTCATAGCATCATTATTTAAAGTAGAATATAACTAGACTTGATTTTCTATTTCCAATATGTGATTAAAAACTAGCATCCAAATAACCATGAACTATTAGTTCATCTCCTCCATAGACCACAAAAAATATTATTAGTTCTTCTCGAGTACTAAAGAATATTTTTAACAATCTTTTATTGACTTTTCATCTGGATTAGATTGGTATCTACTTGTTATGCTTAAAGCATAAAACACATTTGCTCTTTATATAGTATTGCATACATTATAGATCCTATATTCAAAGTATGCAAAATCATTTGTATCCTATCTTTCTTAATTTATGTTTTAGGAAACATATCATTGGAGAGACGTATCTTATATGAAATACGTATGTATTTTCTTTTGGATTCTTTCATGCTAAATTGTTTTAGCATCTTACCTATGTACATGGATTGGGACAATTCAAGCAACCTTTTAGATCTAACTTTATAGATCTTTATTCCTATTATATAAGTTGCCTCTTTTATATCCTTCATAAAGAAATTATTGGACAACCAGATCTTTACTATTTGGAGTAAAGAAATGTCATTTACATAAAATATTAGAAAACTAACTCCGCTCCCACTAACCTTTTTATAAACACAAGGCTCTTCCACTTTTTATTAATCAAACTGTTTGATTAGCTCATCAAAATAAAAAATTTAAATCCTTAAAAGCTTGTTTAAATCCATAAATGGGTTTTCATAGTTTGCATACTTTATTGACAAATTTTTTAATTCAAAACTTTAGGTTGTGTCACATACACATCTTTTCAAAGATTTTCATTTAGGAATACAGTGTTGACATCTATTTTTCAAATCTCATAATCATGGTATGCATCTATAGCAAGAAAAATCCTAATAGATTTTAACATAGTTACCAACAATAAGGTTTAATCAAAGTCAACCTATTATTCTTTGTCTATAACATTTGACAACTAGTCTAACTTTGTATATTTATATATTGTCATTCATGTCAGTTTATTTTTTTAAGACTTACTTATATCCAACAGTTGTATCCCTTTAGGTGGATAAACTAGAGTCCATACCTAATTGGTATACATGGAATCCATTTCAGATTTCATTGCCTTAAGCCATTTTCTAGAATCAATATCAGATATTGGTTTCATATAATTTATAGGCTCATCAAGTATAAGCAATTCATCATTTCAACTTTCAAGAAGTTCATATCTCATTGATGCATGACGTGTCTTACTATATCTATGGAGTTCTTATGTTTCTTAAGCTTTAGGCTGAACACCCAATATTATAACCTCAGGCTCAGGTTTTATTTGAATTTTAGTTTGTAGTTTTTTAACTTCTTCAAGTACTATTTACCTTTCACTGCTTTTTTCAAAAACAAATTCTTTCTTTAATAATATAGCATGTTTTGAAACACTTTTTCTTAATGGGATGATATAAATAATATCCAATAGTTTTTTTATATCTCATAAACTTATATTTATCTGACTTAGCTTATAACTTTTCAGATACAACATGCTTCATATAAATGTCACATCACAAATCTTTAAGTATGATAAGATTGGTCTCCTATCATTCCATGTCTTATATGGAGCCTTATCAATAGATTTTGATAGAACTCTTTTCAAAAGATAAATAATAGTTTGTAAGGCACCACCCTAGAAAGAAGGTGAAAAGTCTGTATAGCTCATCATAGATCGTACCATGTCCAATAAGGTGCAATTTCTCATTTCAAAAACCCCCATTATATTATGGTGTTTTAAGAGATGTTCATTATGAGAGAATCTCATTCTCTTTTAGACAATCTTGAAAATATTGACTGAATTATTTCATCACCTTCATTCGATCAAAAAATCTTTATACTATTTCTAATTTGTATTTCAATTTCATTTTTAAACTCTTTGAACCTTTTAAATTATTTAAACTTTCATTAAATACACATGACCATATCCAATATGGTCATCAATTATGAAACATGTATATCCATTTATGATATAAATCATTATTAGTCCATATACATCTGTATGTATTGGACCTAATAATTCATTAGATCTTTTACTCTTCTAGTAAATGGTGTTTTGGTAATTTTATCCAATAAACAAGTTTTACAAGTTTAATATGATTCATAATCAAAAGGAACAAATATTTCCTTTTTTTATGTAACTTAGGGATTCTTTTTTTATTGATATAACATAGTTTATAATGCCATAAATAATATGGATATTTATTATCTAATATATTCTTCTTGCTATTTTTATTGAACCTAGGCAATTCAAGATCAGGTATATATAAACTATTTGTATAACATCTTGCAGCAGAACAATTTCTTAGAGGTATCATACCTCTTCGTTTATCTAGTCATATCAAACAACTTTTTAAGATGTATAATTTTTACATAGGCATTCATATTCTCATGTTGTGTTTGAAGTTCAAATGACATGCTAGCTATATATATATATATATATATAGCCTACTAATCATCATCAAGATGACGTTGAAATTTAGTCATAACTCCATCATTAGTGTCCTCATAAAAAACAAGAGGAATATAAGTTTTAAGAACATACAACCTTCTTTTTTGTTTAAAAACAATTCTCACATTTTAGCACTAGTCCAGGACGTTTTGGTCTAGTCAATTTATTAGTATCAAATATGTTATGTAAGGCTATATTTATTTTAATGATGGTAATTTATCAACCGATTCATATAAAGATAATGAGTTTTGGTTTTATGTATAAATATTTATAACCAACTTTAGATAAGGTCTTTAATCATAATTTGATCTCCCACTATTTTTCAATTTGCCCTTACTATTAATTTATGAAATCTTATTTAGATCTTCTATTGGGTTAGGATCCCATTTAATTTATATGATCTTAAGTAACTCAAAAATCAAAATAAATTAAATTAGGTAGATAACATAGCTTATTAATCACATCTTTATATGACTCCTATATCAATTATGCGACAATTCTTTGTCTATACATATGATATATGTTTTGTCTAGCTATTGTCTTTAATCTTATATGATCATAAGTAATTTATCGAAATTATATAAGCTAGTTAAGTAAGACAAATTTTATAGTATTAGACATATTTGATTAATAGTAACTTTAAGTAGCTCAACAAGTTATCCATGAATAAAACTCTAGTTTTATGCATATAAAGTTGAAAGGCAACAAATCGTGTTCTCAATATGTACTTAATATATTAATGAGGGATTTATTATTTTAATTAAGTCTCATTCCATAATATTAGTGATATATCATACATAACAATTATATATAAACATAAACCTCTAGCATGTCATTCTAATTGGATGACTATGTACATATCTAAACAAACTCCATCGAGCCATCAAAGGCAATTTGGTGGTCAAAACTTAGGTAGTTGTTGTAAATCTTCTTAAGTGTTTGCGAGCACATTCATTCTTCGTCTTGAATTATAAAATAGATTTTCCTTTCTAAATTCCTATATTTATAAATTATATAATATTTCTATAATTGTATAACAAATCTTAAGTTACGTTCAAGGAGAATTAGATGATAAAAAATTTTACAACCCCAGAAGAAAAACAGAGAAAAGGCAAGACTTGCAATACCTATTTAATATTACAACCATTCAACAATAAAAAACACAATAACATTGGTCTTTAATATCCAAATCATCTATCATATGTAAGAACATGTTAATATGCATAATTAAATATATTACATGCTTCAATTCTAATTATTGACTTTATGTGCAATTTAAAAAAAATATTTTTAACACTTAAAAATTTCAAATCAAATCCAATTTGATAATTTCTCAAACTCAATAAATTTTATTTAATACAATTTTTTTGAAAAACTATTCTTCATAATAAGAATATTTATTATATTAAAACTCTTATTAACAACCTAAAATATGTTAAGATCAATTAAATAAAACTTTCCGGCTTAAAAAATTTCTTTATTTATAAAAATATTGTTAAAAATATTTTAATTAAAAAATAATTAAATCCTAATCCAATTAGGATTACGTAAAAATCAAAATCATGAATTAAATATTTTAATTCAATCCTAATCAAATTAGAAACATTAATTGTATCATTAATTTAATTTGGGTTTCAATTTCGAAATACAAAAATAATATTTTATACGTATAGGGATATAATTCTATTTGTTTCTCTAAAATTAGCCTATTACAATAGTGTATGCTCCAAAAAAGCAAAATCATAATTTTGCCTCCAAAAACCCATAAAAGGTTCAGAGATAGAATTAACACTAAAACAATGTCATTTTGGTGTTTTCATACATGTCTAATACCTTATTTTTCCTTTTTATCTTTGTCGCCCCTCTCTCATGCCTAAATGATTGTATTTTATCCTCCCACTTACACTCCCTAACATATCCAAAACACACTCATTTCATTTCATTGTAGTTTTATAAGGAAGTTGACTCAATGTAATCAACCGAGTTTTGAAGACCTTCAAATTAAGCATAAAAGGTGTTGTTCGAGCTAGTTTTGTTATTTTACCTCTTATTTTTTTTCATAAATTTCCTAGTTTGTTTAGAATTTTAATACCTTTTCCTTTTATTTTTGAATTTCCTAGTTTGTTTAGGTTAGTTATTAGGTTTATTTAATGAGTTATATACCTCTTAGAGAAATTAACTACTTAAAGAGGGTTAGTTCGCTATAACCAGTTGAGGTCTATAAAACCTCCAAATTAGGCCTTAATTGTGATGTTCAAGCTAGTTTTATAATTTTTTAGTGGTGACCGTATTTAATATAATTATACTATGCTTGTTTTTGTTGTCTTTCTTATGTTGTTTTTATCTATATTAGTTGATATCAGAGCCTAATGATTACTATTGCTTAGTTGTTAAGTGTTGTTAAATAACCATGCCTAGAAAAGATCACAAAATAAGACATGCTTATATAAAAAGGGATGAGAAAGTTTCTTCTTGAAAAATAGACATTTATAAACTAGTGATAGAAGTTATGTAGAGATAGATGACAAAATTGACCCATTAATTAGTGGAGATACAGAACATGGATAAACATGACCCAATACAAATCTATGACCATCTTTAAAAACTTATTTAGAAACAGGAGTGGAGAAGACAATCTCTTGATTAGAATATGTATCATCGAGATTTAAGTTCAAATAAAGCTTTTTGAGTTTGCAAGAACCTTGCATGCAAATGAGTTTATTGATTGATTGAATGAATTAAATATGTTATTTTAGTATAAGGAATTCCTAGAGCTAATAAGAATGAAGATAATTGACATTAAATTAAAGGGGTAAGTTTTTGTATGGTGGGGGCAATTGCAGAGGTATCGAGAAAGATGGAGTAAACTGAAACTTGGTAATTGAAAGATGATGAAGAATCTTTTTTTTTTTCGAGTACACTTAAACTTTGTACCAACAACTTCATACATAGAGACAAGATAGGGTGATTGTTGATGAATATGCTTATGATTTATACCAATTGGTGGCTAGGAATGATTTGTTAAAAATGAAAAAGAAGTTGTTTTTTATGTACCTAAGTAAATTATAAGAATCCTTTTAGGATATGATATGTTTGTAGTCTTTGTGGATAGTTTTAGAAACTATTAGCGGGTTTTGATTATAAAGCAACAAGTTACCAATAAATAATAGGTCAGTTAGGTAACTAACAGAGATGACTTTTGATTTAGCTAGAATAATATGGGGTGCGCACTAGCAAATAAAAATTGTAAATTTATAAATTAGCAGCTGAAAAGACTTTAGGTCAAATATCTACATTTAGTTTTAAATTTTAGTGTGTTCCGATAAGGTGAGCAAGGGCATCGATTTTCCAAGTGTTGTAAGCTAGAGAGTTATCAAGGTAAGATTGTGTTATTAAAAGAACCTGACAAAGAGATAGGTGATGCTATTTATGATGATTTAGGTAGTCATGAGAAGGTTTAAAAAGGTGATGATGATGCTAATTTAGTCGACCAAAATAGCTTACTTACTTCTAAGGGTGATTCGGGTAAGGATTGACTATACATTAGCCTTTTTCATTCAGCTTATACCATCAAGAACAAGATATATAAGCTGATGATTAACAACGACAACTATGAGAACATGATGTCAGACTAGGTAATAGAGAAGTTATTGCTCTAGACAGAAAAACATCGCGGGCTCTATAAGCTGAATTGGTTGAATCAAGACAACAAAGTAATCATGGATAAAAATTGTCTTGTTATAATTACTATAGGCAAGAGATATTTTGATAGTATTTAGTGTAATGTAATTTATATGAATGCATCTCATTTATCGTCAAGTAGACATGGAAATATGACATAAATATCATTCATGATAGGCAACATAACATGTACATCCTCAATATAAAAGGAACTCACGTGGTGTTAGCACATAAAAAAAAAAGAGGAAAGTTGTTGAGGTTGAACCAAGAAAAGGTAATAATTTATTGTTTTTAACCTAGTTTATAAGGAGGAAGAGAAGGAGCATGTGGAGAATCAGAATAATGTCAAAAAGGGTATGGTGTGGCACAAGCCATTTGTGACTATAAATGGTTCTATAAAGATTGAGAGTGTTTTGAAAATTGATTCTTAACCTATTTTATTTGAGTTTTTTAACTATTTAGTTGTGTTTCGGGTAATGAAGGACAAGGGCACTAACACCGTTTTTAATGGTCAACAATAATGATAGCATAATCAGTTAGATGACCAGAACTCGAGAATGAGTTCTTTTCAACACAAAAGGTTGATGCAGATGGTAATGCTAAGTTAGTTATGGATCTGCCATAACTTGACTATGTGGATAGCCTTGAAGGAAAATTTATGGACTGATGGGATAGGGCTAAGCCCAAGAAAAAGTCTGGGTTATGTAGAGTGATTGGCTTAATAAAAGCTTCCATAACTTTCAATTCAATTGTTAGATGGTGCTTAAATTTTCCCAAAAGACTTTACAAGACTAGTTTAATAGAGGGTTAACTTGTTGTAACCAGTTGAGATTCGAGGGACCTCCAAATTAGGCCTACATGGTGTTATTCGAGCTAGTTTTGTTATTTTTCATCTTTATTTTTCAATTTCCTAGTTTGATTAGGAATTTTATTGATTTTTGCTGTATTTTCAAATTTCTTAGTTTTTTTGGTCGGTTTTTAGATTTATTCAACAAGTTTTAAGCTTCTTAAAAATATAAACTACTTGAAAAAAAAATCAGTAATAAAATTTTTAATTAAAGTTTTGGAGTAGTATCGTGTTTGATATAATTATAAATTAGTTGTTCATGTTATTTTTTTTGGGTTGTTTCTATTTATGTAAGCAAGTCTATAAAGTTAGGTTTTAAAATAACTTGGTAATATAAAAAAAAAATGGGCTATTAAAGTTTTATTAAATTGAAACATATGGATCTTTATTTAATTTGAGTTGAATTGAAGACTCCAATAGGAGTTGTTAAATATTATAAAATAATAATATCAACATAAGAATTTAAATTATTAAATGAAGTTGATTGAATAATTACAATATTAATTTCATTACCTTGTGTTTAACTTAAATAGGGTGATAAGATATGAATTCTTCCTCATTTGATTTAAATATTTAATATTATTTTAAAAAACCATTTCAATCTTAAAAATTAAACCATTGGTTATTAAAATCTAATGAATTAAACTCAAGACATGATGTGTGTGTGTGTAACATTCAGTAATGGATAGGCGGCAGATATTCTACGAGCTGGATCTGCATGGCTACGAGGCTTCATATCTCTACGCGCGCTTCACATCATGTGGTAGGGGTATCGAATGTGTACGGACCGTCCCTTCATCTATATAAGATCGAAAATCGAACGGCTGCTAATTGTGCATCTTAACTACCTTGCTGATGCAGAACGCCCGACGAGATTTTGTATTGGAAAGTGAACCATACGCCATGCATATAGAGTGACCACCACTATTCGGTGCTTTGCTCATAACATTTACCGCGAGATTGATTGGCCACGGTCCACCAACAAAAAGCTACATTTTTGTTTTAATTTTTTATTTGTTACATCTTCTTTACTACTGGATGCTTGCGGGTGCTGGTACTTTGTGCGGTGTGCGCAGGCCTATGAGAATATTGCTCATCAATTGCATGCAATCGTCATCCATGCTTGTGAATTGTGATTTTAACTTTTAAGGCCTTTAATTGGCTACTTTCAAGAATTAAAGTCGGTACGGTGACATGCAAGCTGTACAGATTTCGAATTTATTATTATGATTTGAACACTGAATAAAAATAAAAAAAAACGTGTTGACGCAATTGCACATGTCCTTCCTAATAAATTCCGTGCTTCATATGCTATAAAAGATAAATAATCCTTAATCTCAGGGGTCATTCAATTTTAATTTTATTTTTTTTAATTTACTATTACTAATTTTAAAACCCGTAAAATTAATAAAAATATATATAAACTAGCCTCCATGTCCATATTAATAAAATTAATTAATTAATAAATAAATAGTGGAGGCAAAATGTTGATATCACTTAGTTACCCAACCGGCTGCTATATTTTATGACAGATATTTCTGCCAGGCTGGCTCCCTCTAAGGTTAGCAACTTGCATATTCCAGCTAACAAGACAATTCCAAAAAAAAGTTACCGCTGCGTTACATGACAAACAAATGGCTTGATGACGTGGCTCAATCTGGACAGTCTGCTCCCCCCCCCTCCTCTACTGCACGTCGAGGGGTGGTTCGATCCGGGTTGCTCGCAGGTCAGCCGTTGATCTCAAGCAACATCCACCAGAACAATTATAAAAAATTCCGGGGTATTTTTTAAAGTCAAAGGGGTCTTGTTGTGGCATGACTAGATGCTGCGTCAGTGGGCCCTGAAACCGAGCTGTGCATAGCGAAATAAGATATGAGATCCACGCAAAGCTGACTCAGGGATTAGCTACCAAATTGCCCCTATTATTATGTAGTTTTAGGTTTTGAGCCCTCGTTGTATATACTTCAAACTCTTATCCTTGCATGCAAATTTAGCAAAGTTTGAGAGGAAGCATGGAGGCATGCACAGCCAATTAAGAAGATTTATCAAAAGAGATAAAAATGCTGCGTTTTCCATTAAAAAAGTGATGGATAGTTGAACAATCATGTTATGTTGTTAGCTAGTCATGTTATGTCGCTTGTAAAAAATATAAAATAAAATAGTTTCTTTTTATTCCATTTATTTATATAAAAAATGAAGCATTAATTAAGTTTAAGGGTTGCCTTGTATGTTTCTTTCACTACCATAAAATCGATAAATACAAACGAAAATACTGAAAGAATATTTTTGTTGGTAAATTACCGACGGATTTTACCGTCGGTAATTCCGTCAGTAAAATCATTGGTAAACTATCAACACTATTCATCATGTTAATTACAAATGGAATTACCGACGGAACATTTCGTCGGTATTTTACAAAGAGCTCTGGAAGTATTCACTTTTCAATTGCACTATTAATTACTGTTCTTTACAGATAAAATCACCGACGGATTGAAAAGTCATTGGTGATATTTGGTGGTTTCTGAAATTTTTTTATTAAATTCAAAATTTAAATTAAATATTACAGACGGAATCACCGACAGATTGAAAAGTCGTTGGTGATATTTGGCGGTTTCTGAAATTTTTTTATTAAATTCAAAATTTAAATTAAATATTACAAACGGAATCACCGACGGAATGATTAAAAATATTAATATTTAATTATCCATCGGTAAAACGCCCCAATAAAAAGCCTAGAATCCTTAATTTCACAACAGTCCCGTCTACTTTCTTCTTCTTCTTCTTCTTCTTCTTCTCTTCTCTCCTCAACTCCTTCTCTTCTCCTCCATGCTCAGGTATGTCTTCTTCTTCTTTCTTATTTTTTCTTCTCAGTTTTTTTTAATTAGTATACTTTACAAATTTGTTTTTTTTTTCTTTACTTAACTTCACTTGCAACTATATTAAGGTAAAGAAAAATATTTCTTCTTTTTTCGTGTTTTTTTTCACTATATTTGTTTTTTTTATTTTATTTTTAATTGTTTTTGTTTTTAATAATTGTATGAATGTTATTGTAGGATTTTTTTTATATGAGATCAATTTTTAGTTGATTTATTTATAGTATTTAAACACCAACAAAATGTTTTATGAGTGTTATGCAACATTCTAGTTGTGATAAAAGAATATAGCAAAACAATAGACAATGAGAGAACAAAAAAGAAATCACCAAAAATACCTCATTAATAACAAATATATTTGATAAAGCCATGATGATGTTGATATTGTTAAAATACACGCGCCCGAAGGGGATGTGAAATTCATTTTGTGATAGGCTTGAACTATCCAGGACCGCTTCTCTCGGATTTTAAGAAGACTGAGTTAGGTAGATTTTCAAATGAGGACTCCAAATCTTCCAATTCTCAGGCAAGGACACCTGGTGGTGCTATAAAAGCCCCTCCAGCAGCAATCACCTGTGTCACATTCAATTCCAATTCCTTGAGTTCAGGCATATCCTTCTTCCTTCTATTCTCTGCTTTTCATTTCCATTCAATTTGTTTTTTCCTTTCTTCTTTCTGGTTCTTTGGTAATCATTCGGCGGCAACATGACTATCCTCATTCCCCAACCTGAGCTAAGCGGTACCAAAAAATTATTGCTTCTTCTTCTTCTTTTCCTTGAATTTATTGTTGGCTTGCATGAATTTAGAAGTGTTTCAGAAATATTTATTTATATTATTGTGGTGTGATTACAAGCAGAGGGCCATATAGACGATTATGATGCCAAGGAGTTGGTATTAGATGGTGGGTTTGTGGTTCCAAATAAAACTGAAGCATTCGATGCGCCAGAGATCAATTCATTTGGCAACTCCTTCAGGTTTCTCCTATTTTCCTCAATCTTGTTAAAAGAAATGAAGTGCGCTCTCTCTCTCTCTCTCTAATTATATATGCAATTAATGGTGACGTACGACAAATATGCTGCAGGGATTATAATGCAGAGAGTGAAAGGCAAAAGACCGTGGAGGAATTCTACCGACAGCAACACATTAACCAATCCTACGATTATGTAAGGAGATTTTTAAAAACATGCAGTACTACTAGTGGTAAAAGGTATAACATACAAGGTTTGGATTTGACGTCATGCAAATGAATTAATTGATCCAGGTGATGAGGATGCGAGAAGAGTATGGGAAGCTTGACAAGGCTGTTATGAGCATCTGGGAATGCTGCGAGCTCCTGAATGATGTAGTAGATGATAGCGATCCAGACCTGGATGAACCTCAAATTCAACACTTGCTGCAATCAGCTGAAGCCATCAGGAAAGATTATCCCAATGAGGATTGGTTGCACTTGACTGCTCTTATCCACGGTATATATACCCTTCCCAAAATCCCTACTCCGTGCGAATCGAAGTGATTTTAGATCTTTAATCATTCTTAATTTCTTGGAGTGGTCTCAGATCTTGGAAAGGTTCTTCTTCTTCCTCAGTTTGGACAACTTCCTCAATGGGCTGTTGTTGGTGAGCATCGTGTTTTGGCCATATATATGAACAACTGGTTTTATTTTTTAATTAACACTTCCTTGAATGCTCAATTTAAGTTTTATGTGTCAGGAGATACATTCCCTCTTGGCTGTGCATTCGACGAATCCAACGTTCATCACAAGGTATTTCTGCTTCTGAACATTTCCGGAAATCTTAGCGCGTATAGTAATTGTAGCTGTAAACAATCCAGTTAGACAGTACTGCTCAACTTTTTAATTTCTTGGTGCAGTATTTCACGGACAACCCTGATTTCAAGAATCCTGCCTACAGCACAAAGAATGGAATTTACAAGGAAGGCTGCGGGCTGGACAATGTGGTGATCTCATGGGGGCACGATGACTACATGTACTTGGTATGTGTTTTTCCCTTTCAAACGCCTACAGAAAAACCTTAAGTATTATGAGACGTTTTCAAGTTCCAAAACAATGGCGGCTGCCTTCGTTCCTGATCTCTCTTCTAATTATTAATATTAAATATTAGGTGGCCAAGGAAAATGGAACCACTTTACCACACGCAGCATTGTTCATTATCCGATATCACTCCCTCTATCGTAAGTGCTATGATCTTCCTTCCCTGTTTATGTTTCATGCAACCAGTCGTTAGTTAATACTGATCTGATGAATCCATTAATTAACGTAAGGATTTCTTGCGCGATGTAGCTTTACACAAGGCAGGAGCATATAAGCATCTGATGAACAAGGAAGATGAGGATGATTTGAAGTGGCTCAACATATTCAAGTATATATGCTTGATTTGATTCACCGCTTTGCATTGATTCTCATTTCTTTCCTTTCAATATATATATCCGCTAGCTTATGGCATTATCCAATCTTAACTTCTCGGACGTTGTGAATGATTTGCAGCAAATATGACCTTTACAGCAAGAGCAAAGTTCTTGTCGATGTTGATGAAGTCAAGCCATACTATCAATCTCTGATCAAGAAGGTGAGTTTTTTTCCTCCTCGAGCTAGTTTTCTAAATTTCTTAACTTAATTTGTTGGTAGCGTTAATCTTATATATTTAAATAATTTCGTTGCAGTATTTCACGGAAAAGCTTAGATGGTGACCAATGACGTGGATTAATTGTACATCATGGGAAAGGCATGCTGATATTGACGGCCATGATGCATCGGGATTGTTTGCTCCACTTTACATTTGAATATATTATTGAAGCAAAGAGTTGTTTGAGAATGGAAATAAATAAAGAGATGATTTTGATTGCGTGGAAATATCTTATTTAAGGTGTTTATTTGTTTTATAGAGAAATAATATTTCTAGAATATAACTAGATTATTTAAATTTAAAAAAGAATAAAAATAACCACAAAGTTGAATTGTTATTTATGATGATTTTGAGAGATATATACACGCACTCTAAATGAGTTATTTAGAATTTTATTTTGGAAATGAATTAAAATTGATTACAAAGTAAATATTAAACTAAAAAACATCTCGGCTTAATTGACAGAGAGCACGCAATTCTTTCGCACGGTGAGTATAGTTCACCAAAACAAAAGGCTTAGAAAAATACTTGAACATATCATAAATAGAGATATCTCGGCTGGAGCGAAGGAAGCTTCGCCTGAAAACAAACACGGCTCAAGATATTTACAATAAAATTTTGTTATTGAGTTTTTTTTCTTTTCAAATTTTAATGAGATTTTTTTTAAATATATCTCTTTTTTCTTATTTATTTATAAAAAAAATATAAATTATACACTCATAACGCTTTCCGCTTCTACAAAACTCATAAAATTTACAATCCATATGATTTCACCTAGGCCCACACAATGAAAAACACTATAATCGGTTTTTTTTTGCGTTTTAAAAGTGTTTTTGAAAAAAATAAATTTTTTAATTTTTTTCTTTGTTTTAAATTAATATATTTTTTTGTTTTCAGATCATTTTGATATATTAATATTAAAAATAATTTTTTTTAAATAAAAAATATTATTTTGATGTATTTCCAAGTAAAAAAACTTTAAAAAATAATCACAACTACATTTAATGATTCCATCGATAAATAAAATTCCCTCCAATTTATTTTTTTTTTCAAAATTTGATTTCTCTTCTAAAAACAATTCCCTCCAATTTTTTTTTAATATTTTTATGTTAATAGATATAGTAGTTAATTATATTGTTTTTATATTGTGAGCAGTATGTTTATGTTTTCATTGATTGTTTTCAAATTTTGTTATTGCTTTTATAACGTGCAAGATTATATGTGAAGATGAGAAATTATTTATTTATTTATTTATTTATTAAGGATTGTGATGAATTTTTTGTTTTGTTTATAATATTGATCGGCTTGTGTAGTTTTTGGAATTAATTTTCTTTCTTCATTTAACATAAGTACAAAAAAATTAATTTAATTTAAACTTTTATTTTATTTTATTTTGAATTAATTTAATTTAAACTTTTATTTTATTTTATTTTGAATTTTATTTTATTCAAATTTTATTTTTAATTGCTAATAGAATTTTTAATTTTTTTAAAAAAATCCATAAGAAAAATAGTACTTTCACGCTGACTAAATCATCATTTTGACCCATCAACCCCATACGCAAGTTCTCTACACATCACGATGATTAGTCAAGTGGGCTATCAATATAGGAGAACACAGTCATCAATGTTGACAAAGATCAGTCATAAAGACTCCAAAAATAATATATTTTTAAATAAAAAATAATTATTATTACACTCTTCATCAGGCACCCAAAACCTACCAATCTACGTGGAAGTTGTATATTGGTGGGTCTTCCAGCATAGCAGATAGAGACGCGGGGCTGAAATTATTATGGCGAGCCAAGTAACTGATTTTTGAATATGGGTTTTGGTTTTAATTATTCTCCTCCAATCATGGTTTTAAATTCCGGTTAGGTCTGATAGGTCGATCAAAAACTCATCTAATTCAGAGCTGGAATCGAGACAAATTGAAAAATAAACAAGGAAAGGAAAAAATCCGGTGTGACCCGGCGACCCGGAAAAACCCAATAAAAAACCTGGTTACAATCCGTTGATTTTTTTTACCAAAACAACGTTGTTTTGATTTAAAAAAAATTGAATTGAGCAACCCGGTGACCCGATCAAAACCTGAAACCCAGACCTTAGACCGAGCCGGGTCTAAAAACTATGCCTCCTACTAGGGGTGTTCAAAATAACCAATTAACCGAGAAAACCGATAAAACCGAAGAGAAATTAATCAAAAAAACTAAACCGAAATGAAAAACCGATTAAACTGATTTTTAAAACTATAAATTGTAACAGGTCCGGTTCGGTTTTGGTTTTGAACCCGAAACCGAACCAAACCTAATCAGACCCACTAAACCATTAAAAAAATATATGGTATAAATAGTTAATCCCTAACAATACATAACCTTCTTGTGCCTCTTACCAACAGCCGCCTCCTTCCTAGAAAAATTCTCAATCTTCCTCTCAATTAATTCACAATCTTCGTTTTCCAGTTTCCTTTCAATTTTCAACTGTACATCAAAACAGTTGCCTTGCTTGACCATCTGCGTTTTAGCGTTTGTCTCCATCTTTCTTCTCTCTTCACTCCTGCATACTCCTTTATTCTAGCAAGTTGCAGCAGAAGGAAATAGCTTCTTCATTAGATTAGCAACATAACTATTTTGTTACCCTTTTATCCACCTTAATCAGTAAGCATCCAAATCTAGATGGTGCCTTACTAGAGTACCCATGGATGATGACTGGATCTGGGAAGGCGCCATCAGTCTGTGATGTCCAGAAGCCATCAAGCATCATCTCTTTGGAAGGATGGGGTGCATTGTGGAACTGGAGAGGGATCAGATCATGACTCGTTTGAGATTCTATTTTTGGTGGGGTATTCTTCAATGGCTGGCAATTTATGATGGGATTAGGTTTTTCGGTTTTTTGCCAAAAAAACCGGATTTAACCGAACTGGACCGGTTCTGTTAATATTTTACAAAATTACTGTAATTCGGTTCGGTTGGTTTTTTAAGTCTAAACCGAACCGAACCGTGAACACCCCTACCTCCTACAATGTAATGGAGCATGAAGCTCTCCCAGCCAAATGTCTCAATGTTTATCCCCTTAAGATACACAATGGCTCTCAGTTTATTATGAGATAATACGAAGGCAAATGAGCTCTCTATGATTAAATCTCAGCGAAGAACACCCTTTCACCTTGTCAGTAAAAGGGAGGAAGGAAAAGTGGTTTTTAATCATAAAGATTCCTTAAAAAGAAAATGGCAAGGCTGGTATCTTATCAGCCAATAAAAATTCATGTTCGAAAGTAAGTTATTATTCATCCATGCATTTTTTTTATTAGCTTCACATTAATATTATTTTTATTTTATAAAATTATGCTTTTATCTTTTCACATATATATGTGTGCGTAAATGCTTATTTTAAGAAACAACAAGTTGAGGTTTTAGTTGTTAGGTTGACGTGTTATCTATTAGAAATAAAATTAAAAATAAAATTTAATTAGAAATAATTAATATAAATAAAACAATTACAATTAAGAGAAGAATAGCTGCATTAAAAGAAAAAAAAATTTGAAGGGCTTGTATAATTTTTTGCATGACCAGTAAGAAAAAAACAATTGGTATCACACCAGATCTCACTACTATATACACACCACCCAAGGAAAAAGAGATTGTCGAGACCATCAAATGATATGGCAAAAGCTTGATTTTAACTATTGTTGTCAACTACACGCACTGCTTGAAGACAACGGAGCTGCTGACGTGTGTCAACTGCTTTTTTTTATGTGCACAAAACTGAAGATGTCTTTATGACTAAACAACAATAACAAAAAAACATTTATGAAATTACAATTAAACTCTTAAAGTCAAGGCTAAAAAAATTTGAATGACAAGGTAATGGAGTAATTTAATTGTTCATAAAATTATATATAAAAAAACAAAAATGCTCCTAGTACTAGATAACAACAACAAAAAACACCCATTAGAAAATGACAATCAAGCCCCTGAAACCAAGGCTAACAAATTTGCATAGTAAGGATACCTGCGTAATTCAACTGTTCATGATAAAATTAAAATTACCATATGATCCTTGAACCAAAGGTTCTAATTGTTTACTTTCTAAGGGCAATACAGTAATTGCACTATTATTAAAAAAATAAAAGACGGTGCTACCCTAAAACAAATAGAAAACGACAAATTAATCATGTACAAAGACTAGCTTACATCTCAAGTAAAGCTTTAGAAATTAAAGGATAATTTCACTATAGTTCTAGATATATTGCACTATGGATGAGCTACAATGAAAAACCCAAGCGGTTTAATATTTTACTTAA
>Ga0325405_1001534_pt1 | contig 23498 bp, 18 predicted proteins | sample PopdelMetagenome_21_FD_205663 | JGI IMG/M metagenome (GOLD analysis project Ga0325405, IMG submission 205663) | Populus deltoides microbial communities from Bellville, Georgia, United States - Xylem-Control-R2 | ecosystem: Host-associated > Plants > Phyllosphere > Stem > Wood/Secondary xylem...
ATATTCGCATGAATTATTTTTTAATTTTTTTATATTAAATATTAAAATTTTAAATATTTTTTTAAAAAAAATTTTCAGGTTGATTGAGATTAACAGGGTAAATATGTATAACTCGGTATCCAAGCTCAACGAGATCAACCCCGTTTAATAATATTTGTGTGCAACACCTCTTAGAAAATCGCTTATGTTTTACGAGTGTGTATGGGTTCTACCATGCTTAAATGAGTTCATGCTGTTTTCTTTCAAGAACTAATCGTATAAATATCATTGCCCGGCATGCAGGAGATGAATTCACGGATTCCCAGCATGACTCTGAGGGGTAAATTAATTAAGGTGATGTCAACCTGCACACGGCAGATTTGCGATACAAGTCGAATGATGATCGAAGCTTGGCAAGGTTAAAAACATGCTTGAACAAACAGGTAATGCATTGCACCCGACGAGATTTAATTCTGAGGAGATGGGATGGACTTCTTGGAGGAACAAGAACTGGTTTTCAGAACCAATATACACCAGAACCCTCGGAAATATAGAAGTAGCAGAAACTGAGTGCAAAGAGGTAAAGTTTGCTTGACTAAACAAATAGCTACTTCCACCACCCTGCTCAATAAAATCACAGGAATCTGCCCAGACTTTTCACGATAAAGAATAAAACAAGAGGCAAATTTGTGAGCTGTAAGCTGCCATTTTTCCCCAAAACGGAAGTTGCTTATAGAACATGCAGCAAATGCATTATGCTATAATTATACAAAGATGCGTGTCTCCTCCGAAACGTTGAAATGTGATATGATTTGTGAGAACTGCATAAATATTTCCATATAATTAAGCAGCTGAAAAGCATACTCCTCGAGTAAATTATTTTTCCTTCGTGGCCTGGCAGTGCCCAACCTTAACTTCTTTAATTGCAAGCCTTATTAAAATCACAAAGCTGCTCAAAGACCACTAAAGAAAAAGATCGATGGATAAAAAGAAAGACAAAAAAAGAAGAGAACAAAACATCCAAGGATTTGATTAACAAAAAATAATCAAAATCCTTGTCAAGCTAGCCACTCCCCATCAATTCCTTCAATTTCTCCAATGTCCATGCTGTACATCCAAAACCAAACAAAAACATATAATCAGTGAACTCATCAGCCACCAACAGCTTTTGGACGTGTGTGGAATAAAATAAACTTTCTTTCAGCACGCAACAACTAGATGGTTAATCCCCAAAACGAAGGAATAATCTTAATCAATAAATAAATAACAATTGAGAAAAACTTCTGCGGCCTGATTGAATTAATGCAAGCCTATAAAGTAAAGCCCGTGATCATCTCCTTGATTAGGTTCAGAGGTCCCTCGCAAGCCATAAATTTTAAAGAAGATAAGAAAAGAGAGAGCATAAACTGCCATAAATTTTAAAGAAGATAAGAAAAGAGAGAGCATAAACTGCAAATCTGAACCCACACTGATCAACCTCTTAGCTAATCCGTGTATAATTCAGGGTTCTAGCAAGCATTTATTGATCTAAAACCATATTCAGATAATGAAATTCGTTGTCTGAAATCAACAAAACCTCTTAATTCATTTAATGACAAGAAAATCACCTACTGTGGCACAACAGGCATGAAACATAAAACATTTTCCTCATTATTTATTTATTTACCATGCATCTTTTAATTATATATTAAAATTTTGGGTTCTTACCAAGGCAAGGCAGCATCATGGAAATAGTCTTGGGAGAAGTGATCATTGAAATGTTGTTGATCATTTGCATTCAACCAGGCTGGGAATTCCATGACCTGTTCAAATGGGTGGCAGCCATCATCCTCTGTACTCTTCACTTCAGGATCAAGCTCCATGGTCTTCATGAACTTGAACCACCATGCTGATGTGACCAAATTCATAGTATCATTCCATTCCATTTGATGTTGTTCTCCTATTGATCTGATCTCTGCCATCTCCTCATCATCCATCACTTGATGTAAGCCGGCTCCACCATATGAGTCAGTTACATCAAATGCTGCAGGTGGCATTCCTTCGCATGTATTTGAAACTGAAGGAATCTCCTCGGTGGCGATGAAAGGAGAAGGGAAAGAAGAAGATGATGGAGATGAGGATGAGTAAACTGATGGTGGGTTGTCGCTGCTGTAATAAAGAGTGGTATCTATGTTGTTAAAATCATGAAAATTGAGGTTTAGACCTAAGGTTTGGTTTGGAAGGGGAAAGTTGATATTTTCAGCGGTAGTTGGGTCAAGAATTGAAGAACTAGGCCAGGAAAAGGGATATGGAGGAGGACAGGGAGGAGGAGGAGTGAAAGGTGTATAGGAAAAGTTGTCGAGATAATTAGAAAAATCGGTAGAGTTTGATGGGTATATTCTTGGATTTCTCCTAGATTTTATTTTTCCTTCTTGTTCAAAACAAGGAGGGGGTAAAAGCTGCACAGGCAGCGATGATTGTTGCTGCTGCTTCTGCATCTGCTGCTGTTCTTGTTCTTGTTGATTTTTCTGTTCTTGTTGTTGTTCATTGGCTTGTTTCATAGCTGCCCTGTGAAACTTTAGGGCAGTGACAATCTCTCTTCTAGCCTCGGCCATATTAAGAAGCCTTTCTTGGTAAGGCCTACTGGTGTGCAGTCTCCTCCTGACCTGTTTTTTGTGTGGTTGAGGTTCTTGGGGTTGCTGGCTTTTTTGGTTTTTACTTAAACCTTCGCTATAATCGGCCATATTTTTGCCAGAAAAACCATCACTATCAGCAGAGCCGTGGCCTTTGGGATTCATGGGGTCTTTGGTTCTTGAAGAGGTTAACTGTTTCACAAGGCTCCGTATATAAGCACCAGAGAGATGAGGCTCTTCCTTCAGCTTCCTAAGTTTACCAGTTTCCATGCCCTCTTTAGTTTCTTGCTTAGAGGATCTACCCCTCATCTCTCTCTCTCTCTCTCTGTCCTTGTCTCTCTCTTTCCTTTTCAACTTAGGAATGTAGGAAGAAAGTGCGGGTAGGAAGAATCATAAGGATTTTTTTTCAATATTCTGAGTCTGAGGGACAAAAGTACACAACGCAGAGAAAGGCAGAGGCTGATTCGGAGTACTAGTCCGAAGGGCCTCATGGGTGTTATAAATACTAGTTTGATGACAGTCTAGGGTTTTAAAAAATTTTTGGATTTTTCCCTGGTTTGGCAAACCACATTTCTTACCGTTTTAATACCCGCCATAGATGAGCAATTAGGGTGTTGCTTTCCTAGACTACCCTTAACCAAACTACAAAAACTCCGCCTCCTGGAGTGAAAACGGTCCTTTCACCATCCAAAAGGAAATAGCACCACCATCTTCAAGCTCAGAATATCAGTACTGAGGAGAATCCTATAATCCTAGCTAGCGTTTTGTGTTATATCAATAGTTAAAGGGATCAAGAAAAGCCACAGAAGTATCGAATTCGATAAAAATATAACTTTACAAGAACATATTGATACTGACAAAAAACAAGGAATATCACTTCAATAAACCAAACTTGTAAAGCAAACACCCTAAGAATCTCCAATATCTTTTTGGGAAAAAAGTTGATGGTGCACAAATATTTTTTTTCAAAAAAAAAAAAGCTCTAACTATGAATGGCTAGAAATGTAAATGTCAATGCATGGGACTTTTGCATGTCTCATGCATGACATGGTCATCACCAGCATCATCTCATTTAATTTGGGCCAAGACACAAACACCTGCACTCTGCCTAATCTAACTAAATTTTTTCCTCCTCCCATCTTTTCAATGCACTCAACATTTTTTCATGTCTTGAGAGTCGTCAAGACCCGGAGTCATGAACTTACCATGTTCATAAATCTTTTTATGTTTTTAATGATATATCTTGCAAGTATAAACTTTAATGTAAGATTAGTATTGTATTTTTTAGTCACGGTATAAACACTCATTACATTATATGCAATTAAGTGTCGGTTTTTTTTAACCGATAGATATTTCTAACTAATATGTTACTAACAATCACTAAACACATAATAAGCATTACATTCTATGTAATCAAGTATTTGTTTTTTCAACCAATAGTTATTTTTAACTGACATATTGCTAACAATCACTAGACACATAATGAGCCACAATATTTTTGTCAATCAATTATTATGTAATTTATATCCCGATCGATGTGAACTGACATAATCAAGATCTATAAAATACATGAAACGAGAAGCAGATAGGTTAGAAACTCTCATACTCAACAATTCTTGTTTATATTTTCTTTTAATTTTTTGAAATGCGAATTAATATAAATATCATAGAGTCTCATGTTTAATGTAAAACTTCTAATATTCAAGACCGCAAATACTTGTTCAGAATCACAACCCATAAAAAAAACATAATTAATTTGTGTGTAAAGTTTTTTCACGCCAACCAGAATTGTTCTAAAGCTTTAGATTATCTAACATTATTTCAGAAAGGCGTGACAAAATCCAATGATTGAACTAAAACATTCAGAGGTTGAAGTAAGAAAGTTATCATCATGTAAAGTACATACGAAGTGATTCCCATGTAGAAGATAGGAAATCCATTAAAGATGGATTCTTGGATTGATTGAGAAGCAGGGTTTTTTTAGAGTAACTGAGAGGTTCTTTAGATTACGACTTCCTGATTTGCTAGTGATTGTTCATGGGTAGAGGAGGGCATTTTAGGCATGATGAAAGGGTATTCTGGTATCTTGCCTGCAAGTACTATGGGACCAGACTCATGAAACGTCAGCAAAAGCCTATATAAAGACTGACAGAAGAATCTCCATTACTGTTGTAACCTTCTCTTTTCAATTCCTTTTTTTAAGAGGGAAAAAAAAAGAAAAGAGGAGAGAAAAATCCAAATTTTCTGTTCAAAACAAATTGCTCAACATGATTTGAGTCTGTTCATTTGAAACAGAGAACTTGGACCTTTTGCAAAGGCATTCCACAGGATGTTAAAGACAGAAATGCTCCATACCATCCTCTTTCTCTACTTTTTATATTATTTCCGTTTCTTACCATCTTTTTCACTGCATATATTTTCACTTCAAGTTTTCACACTCTAATTGGAGGTGGCAGACCCAGAGGCATGGCTCTGTCTTTTAGCAGAGTTTTCAGGCAGCAATAACAGTGAAAATAAAGCCTAGAGAAAAGAATTTATTGCAGCTGTAAGTATAAAGAGGTCAGCCCCTAGTCACCTACTGCTCTGGAAGGAGAAAGTAGAGTTATGCTTAGAACTATCTAAATTTTATATTCAAATTTGCAACTGACACTGTTTTTTCACAAGGATCAATTGCTGTGCATGCAGGGAGCAAAATACATCATTTTAACATGCGATTTTAAACCTAGATTATGTAGTCCTAGCTCATTTGTACTGTGATTTGCAAACTTTTACATGCTCACCGCACAACTGAAGCAGTCACTCCTTTCCCTTTAATCCGTAACCGCTCTTGATAGCTCGTGAGAGATTCTCTTTTAATCCAAAGAAACTCCGAGATTAATTGCTGCATGTTTACTACAGGACAAAGCCAAATGGCTTGCTGTAGCTTAATTTTGTTCGTTGTTTATCTCTAAATTCTTCCAGAATGAGATCTATATATGTCTGTAAGCATGGAAATATCAACTGCACTTTGAAATTGACTAAAAACTACATCTAACCCTCTCATTATTTCATTCACAGAGATGTTTTCTAAACTCTTGGATTGCTACGACTTTCTACACAGCAAAGCCAAATGGCTTGTGTGCTTTGTTTCTGTTCAATGTTCATCTTCAAATTCTTCCAAATTGGGTCTAATGTGTATGGAAATGGGCTATCACTGCCCCTTGCAATTGACCAATCCATATCTAACTTCTCTCTCGTCGGATGCCCCGATCTCATGAGAAAAGATCAACCTTAGGAGCCTTACCACCAGCCTCACTATTTGACTCCCTATATATGACAAATCGAGAGCTAAGGGAACCATTTTCATGAAAGTAAAAGCCAGATTGAATGGCTTCATGACTTATATTCAAACCCCAACAAAACCCTAAATCCAGCCAGTTAAGATTAAAGCCAGGATTTATGGACACAGCTAACAATATTAAGTCATCAGTAAAAAAAAAAACAAGAAGAAGAAGCCAAGCTCAGTAGGAGATAAATGGTGACGTAAAAAAATAAATTGAAGTAAAGACAGAGAGAGAAAAGCATTCAAGTTGCAATGTTTATCTATGAGCTTAACTTACATATCTCTCAACATGCAGAAATAGGATAAAAATCTAGAATATAATAAAATAATAGAAATGACAACAAGTAGATACATAAGAAAGAGAGAAGGAGAAAGAGAAACAGGCCTCTTCTTTTTCGTATATCAGTGGATCAAGTGGATAAAGATTGGCATATGACATTGCTGCTTTGTTTCTGAAAATCTGGTGGCCAAAAAAAAATGGAAAACAGCTCCAAGAAGTCCACCAATCCCTTCACGCACAGTTGGCTTCAACGAATCACATTTACACACACAACCACGTCTAAATACTTCCAATTAAAACACTGCATACCCCCGTTACCTTACTCCCACTAGGCCATTATAGACACTCCCTTCTCTCTCTCTCTCTCTCTCTCTCTCTCTCTCTCTCTCTCTCTCTCTCCATTTCTTGTGACTGTAACTTCACCTTTGGATTCCATTCACACCAGACCACCAATGTGTTTGAAATATTGAAGAAGTGTCTTTACCCCTTAATTTTATCTTTTTATTTTTTCATGGGATAATATCATCCAACTTTTCGTTTTCCCTGTTGTATTAATTCACTTCCTCGGAATTTGCAGGCCTGTTGGCCTTTCCTTCTTAACTGTGCTTGAGGTGAGGTCCTTTCATGTGTATAATTTACCCCACAAGAATTAGAATTACTAATTCCTTTTCACTACAAAATCACAGAGGGAGACTGATGAAATCAGGCGGGAACAGTAATTCCTGGGACCCTTTCAGTTTATTGACTTGACTAATAAAAATTAAGGGTATTCTTCTACGAACTTTTTTTCTCTCTTTCTTTTAAGGCATTTAGATCAATGGGATTACCATTTCGTGGAATATTTTATATTCGAAATTGAATGATAACATAAGGTATAAATTCACTTATTAATTATCATAACCTCCAACACTAAAATTTATGTATTTAAAAGAAATGTTTTACTCGTAAAAATAATCACTTTGAAAATAATGCATACACATGTGGATTTGGAGAAGTTCCAGCTCGAACTCTATTGTGCTCGGCTATACATTGAGCTCAAAGATGTGTGGGTCTAGCAAGATATTAAACTCAACTTCCCGAGACTCGATCATGCGCTAAGCCCAAGCACTTGTGAATCTAGCGAGATGTCAAACACAACTTCCCTGGACTCGGTCACGAGCCAAGCCCCGGCGCTTGTAAGTCCGCCCAGATGCTAGATTTAACTCCCTTGAGCTTGGTCACGAGCTGAGCTTAAGCATCTGTGGGTCTAGCAAGATGTCAGACACACCTTCTTGGAGCTCAGCTGTGTATGACCTGACTAAAGGATTTTGGTGATTTTTCAAAGGCCTGACTTTCCACCAAGAACAACCTTCATGAGTTACCTCTTCTCATGCGTTAGGGAGGGAAAATTAAAAAGGGTGCAACTAAGAGCCAAATGGGCAAAAATATCCTTGAACTCCTCAACACCATCCCTAGTGGAAGGCCTAGTTGTTGTTCTTCAGTGGATAAGACAAGAGGCTGAGGCTGAGAAAATACCGCCACAGGAGGAGCCTTTATAGATATGGCTAAAACACAAGATTCTATCGAGGTAAAGTCTCTCATCCTCTTAAAATAGGTAGCAACATAGAACCCTCATGAGCAAAAGGCTCACCATCAATGATGGAAAAGTCCCTTATCACCTTTACACCTTTAACTCTACCAACTACAGGAAACAAAGACCTTAGGGGTAAACTCTTTTCTATAGGCCTTGTTGAATTTTCCCTTTTTTTTTTTAGCTATTAGTCCTATAAAAACAAATATAAAATGAAAGAGGCTAAAAAAAAAGGTAGGGAAGCAGCATAATTTGCAAGACGGCTTAGTAGTATCATTTGGCCATCTTATTGACTTCATATTCAGTTGAAGTTGAGGCCAACACTACATAATTTTTCTCCTCATCCGAGATAAGACGAGGTTGCTTGTTTATTTCATGTGAAGGGACCTTTCAGTAATAAGAACAACCCCAGATTGGCTGCAGCCCCTCTCTGGGATTGATTGTCCCACTGTATCTTACAACCAGTCATTTTCCCCTCCATTTCTTAACATGCAATATCTTCCCCCACCAATGCCCCCTATATGACGCCAACGGGTCTATTAACGAAAGTAAAAAACCAATGCATATTATTGCCACCAATTGATAGCATTTTCTGAATACATTAATTATAGGTGTAAGCCTAACGAACCTATAAAACATTTTTTTCAAAGGAGAACAAAAAAGTTTCATCCATTAGGATACAATTAGCCTGGAACCAACTAGAAGTAATTGAACACCTCTCTTGTGAACCCTTGAAGGGGGAAAGAATACATCATTACATACATACAAATAGGGGGCGGTAATTTCAAAGTAACTCTAGGTGAAACCTAGGGTCTATTGGCTTATATGCTCAACAAGGTCGAGCATCTATGCCTCGTATTCTCCTGATTGGTGGTGAGCCACACATTCTACATCCTTACCACATACATTGATAGGGACGTCGTCCTTGGAAGTCTAGGGCAACCTCCTTCTCTCCTTGGTATCTCTAACAGGGGTAGGAGAATAACTACTGTGAGAAAGGTTTCTCATCTCCCTGCCAGAAGAGGATGTCAATATACCACCCTCTCTTGTCCTAGGACCTAGTCTGATGGGCCCTTGTCCCTTGTTACTCCTTTTAGGAACCGGTTGAAACCTGAACTCTTCATCATAGACAAGAGAACCTCTCATTTTAGAAACAAAATTGATGTTTTTAGGGACCATTTATTCTATTTAAAAGAAAGATGGGGAAAAAGGTTTCAGTAATAGAAATGTATGAAGTGGATTTTTCTCCTCTTGAACTGAAGCATAGATGATATGGGAGGTTTTTTACTAGAGTAGTTTTTCAAAAATTATAAAAAGCAAAAGTAAAAACAAAGTCAAAAGCAAGAACGACTAGGTTTATTTTACTCCCTGACCAGTCAGAGATAGTTTTCATACACTTTAGCCCCTTTTTTTTTGGAAAGAGACAAGCATCATGGGCTATAAAAGAGACCAGGGTATATAACTCTTAAAGGCATGTTTAATTTTTCAACTCCTAATTATATATTTATTCTAAAAATTCTTCTCTCAAATATGATTGTATATATTTTCTCTCAAACGATACTCATTTGAGCATCGGAGAGTCCCAAAATATATAAAAATAGATTTTTTACATGTATAAAATATGATTCATCAATCATTTTGGTTAGAGAGAACAAATCAGATCATCAGAACCATGAGATTAATTATTTATCTGATATATCAGTTTATCTCATAACCCCATTGAATAATCTGAACCTCATCAATATCAGATATCAAAATAATGTGCACAATTATGATCATTTAGACCAATAAACTATAACTTAATTATATTAGTATCTTTCTTTTTTTATATAAGAAATAGTTATGATTGTTTAATCTTTTTTATTTCATGAACAACAGGCACTCTTTAAATTTTTTTTGATGAACGTTTTTATCCAAAAAAAAAAATGAATATATTTTAGCTGAATGTTTTTATTTTTGTAAGTATTTGAAATCTTAAATAAGATAATTGCTTGCAGGGAGGGGCAGGGTGAATCGAAGTTTACAACTGTGAGTCGCAAGGTCAAAATGGGGGGGGGTCATTTCCTCCCCCAATCGTTTAACAAGGGTTTGAAGAGGGGGGTGGGACCGCCTGCAAAGCCACAGAGGGACATGATGTGACAGGTCATAATCAAACGGCTCATTTCCACTTGAGGTTGGTGCTGTCTGCTGACAGTAATTGCCACGGGGGCAAACCTTTAAGGCTCCAATCAAAATCAAGATGCCACGTGGGAACCTCGGATAGGGACAATAAGGAGGCAGCACTTGTTCTTGTCCACCGCCGAAAAAAGCCTGCCACCCTTCAATCAATATCCCCATTATACATTACTCTTCTCTTCTAGTCTTCTTACACCCAAACAAATTAAAAAAAAAAAACAAAAAAAAAAAACCTCCATACATACATGTCAACAGCCTTATAAGAACTATTGTCGGCGTCTATATAATGTCTTGGTGCTTTATTTTGGAGGAGTTTTCACTCTAAGAAAACAAGATATTTTCTCAATACATAGAAAAAACATATTTTTATACGGTTTTTCTTAAAATATATTATGAATAATAAATCCATTAATCAGGTAGGGCAGTCCTTCCTAAGGGTAAATGCAATGTCCTTCTTTGCGACATCTCTTGTGGTCTTAGCCATAAAGATGGTCAAAGATTGGCAATGGACACCCGTGTACCTCAGCTAGCTGGGTGCTTCAAATTCGATTTGACTTTAGCTATCAAAATAAAGAAGTATTCAATTCTTCAACCTCCTTGCTACAACAATATGGTAATATTAAATTCATATCATTTATTGAGATTCAATTAGCCAAGATAGGAGAAGGGTCCCTGAGCCTGAGAGGATCCCTACGCGTATGCAGCCCCTTACTGTGTGTTTCCCCTACAAAATGTAAGGTCATTTTCCGCTATTAGTGGGGGTGGCTGCGGGGCCATTATTTTTTCAATCTGCACCACTAACAACAAACACTACCATGCATGCATACAGCACACAAATTCTTGATAGAGATGCAATATCACAGGCCATTTTTCTAGAAGACGGTGAGAGGGGACGTAGCATCGAAGGATCCCAGGCTCTCACCGTGCTTATGGTTTTGATTCTCTGAATGACAAGTCGCGTCCAATAAAAACCCAGGAAAACCAATCTTTCCATTCTCTGTGACTGCTCTCTCTACCCCACATCTCCCCTCCCCTTAACAAGGCGAGGCATGCATGCAAACGGCAAATGGACCGTGACCCACAACAAGGAAGAGGCTAGTGCAATATATAGGGTCCATTTCCCTTTGTTTTATTATGCAGTTTTTACTCCCACTGTAGCGAAGTTGCTGTTACTTCTTTTTTGTGGCGTTGTGGGATGGTACGTAGCATAATGTCCTTAATTAATTCACTTGAATGCTAGCACATGATAGTAGTTGTAGGTGGCATGCATGCAACTGGTAGCAGAGAGGAGAGGGGGTGCGTTGCAATTTGCTATGTATGCATTCAAAGAAACAATGGGCTGTCCATGACCGATTACTTCCCGCGGTTCCTAGTTGTAAATCTCTACCAGAATTTGTCACGGCTAGCTAGCCTTGAGCTTCTTCAGCTGTAATGTTTGTTCCATGTGAATATATTGTAATAAAGATTGAAAAAAGGGTACCAGGATCGATCTTGTAATAATCCCTGCTATATATATCACCACCAAAATCTCGATCCTTTTTCTATTCTTTCAAACGGAGGATGCATATGGCTATGGTGTTTTGGTCTATGGCTACATTCTCCTAATTTCAGGATAAACATTAGAGCAGGATCTGTGCGATAAATTCAAGCCACCAAGTGACAAAGCTGAGGTCGCTCGGGGATTATCTTTACACGTGCACTTGTTTTTACATTCAATGAACATTTTTTCTGTTTAGATCAGTTTTCCAAAGAGACAAAGAACTGATGATCTCCTTTTCAAGCTTGGTACGCAAGTGTGTTATCAAATGCAATGCACAAACACGCCGGCCCGGATTATTATCCCCATCCAGTTTTCTGTAGGATTCTTTTTATAGAAAATAAATAAATTCTTTATTATTTTGTTATAAACGATCTAATCAAAGTTCTCAACACCTTTAAATTTTTGAAGTTTTGACATCGTGTTTTGCAATGAGTTTTTACCAAAAGGTTTTGTACATGTTTGTTTCAATGAGGATTTAAGGTTGTAACAACCATTTCATTTTTAGCGGTTGCAAAATAAGAGTAATTTTTGGAATTAATTGTGGTAATCGTTTTTTATTTAAGTGTTTTTTAAAATATATTAAAATAATATTTTAATATTTTAAAATTTATTTTTAATATCAGCACGATATAAAAATACATAAAAAATTAATATAAAATTTAAAAAAAATTAACTTTTAAAACAAAAAAAATGTTATCATGATATCTGATTTTAAAGAATGCAAACAATTGTCTTTAATTTGCAAATGTTTTTCTCTGAATAGAGAGATTGAATGACAATGGTAAAACTTTAAATACAATCTTTAATTCTATATCTATATATGTGTATGAAACCTTTTGTATAAGAGAACAAAAAGCTTTGAGTAAGATTTTAGGTTAATTTTTTATGTAAAATTAATAAGAAGGAGACAATGTTATCAATGCTTTTTGTATATATCATAAAAAATCTTAATTAATTAATGAATACAGCATCCAAGAGTGAACATGATAAAAATAAAATTTTAGATTGAAACAAATAAAATATAAAATAATAAGGACCAAACATGAATAATTCAAAACTTCAAGGGCAAAACTTATTTTTTCATGCCTTTTTTTAAAAAAAAAGACTTTTTTTTATAAATACCGGTCCTTATTCTTTCAATTGTTTTTTATGAAAAAATTAAAGTATATTTTGTGAAATAAATCATTAGTATAAAGTTAAAATATTCTATAAGACACCAATACATGAGAGAATATAAATAGAAATACATATTAACACATAAAACCATGCATGAAAATAAAATTTACAGGATGAAATTTATTTTAAAAAAAAAATTAATATTTAGATGGGTAAAGGAGGCATAGTTTAGAGAGTTCTTACCTCCAAGTTTCATCAGACTAGAGGATTAACAACATTGATGTATCTGAGGACAATTAATGTGCATAAATATATATTTATTGCTCTACTGCTTCTCTATATTTCATACATGACACAAATCGTCCCATCTCCGTCACCTCTTCATTGCGGCAACAATATTATTTATGACAGATTTATATTTTCAGATAATAATTTTTTTATTTTTCAGTAGTTTATATATATTTATAAAATAAATAAAATATTGTGATATATAATTTACCTTATAGAAATTCAAAAGTGAGACCACAAGGGACTAGATCTTAAATAACTTGGATGTCGTCTATCTAAAGGTGATCTAATAAGTTGTTTATGCACAAACTATATATCTAAAAAGTAAATAGAATTGTAACCCCTAAATAAGAAGGACAGTAACAATTCCTTGGATATTTTCGATTATTAATTAACACAATTTGAAAAATATTGGAAAAATAATATAGGTTAAAAATATGTTGACCAATAAACCTAGAGGTTTACTCTAAATAAACTATTTGGTCTATACCTGTAAATCATAGAGATTTATAATTAAACCACGGGGAGCTTGCATTGCTTCTTTTTTTTTCGGTTTAGTTTTTATAAAAAAAAATAATTAGATCAAATTTTTAAAAAAAACAAACAAATCAAAACCGGTACAAACCGACTGATTTGGATTTGGTTCGGTTTTTTTGATAAAAACCAGTTCAAGCCGGTTTAGCTTGGTTTTTTCGGTTTGGTTTAGTTTTTTCTGGTTTGGCTCGGTTTTTTTACAGTTTGGCTCGGTTTGGGTTCGGTTCTATTTCAGGCTTATAAAATCAAAATCGAACCAATCGGTTTTTTTAAATTTTAATCGGTTTTTTTTCACGGTTTGGTTTTTTTGATTATTTTTTTTATTTTCTTGGTTTTTTGAGTTTTTTTCTCACCCCTAGTTGTAGTAAGACCAAAAAATATTAAATTACATGGAAAAAGGAAGCAATTAATTAAATCAATTGAGAGTTTGTAAACAAGGCAATAAATAAAACTGCAAAGAAAGCAAGTAAATTACACAAAAAGAAAAGCATGACAATAAAGTGCTGAGAACAATAAACTTATAAATTGTAAGAAAAATAAATAGCTAAAAACCTGAGAAAATTTGTATTAAAATTGCTATATCAGGGCAGCAGGCCAAAGAAAATACAAAAAGGGCAGTCCTTTATTTATACTATATATAATTGGACCTAAGAAGTAAGAAAAAATTAAGGACAGATTTAGGAATTACTAAGTAGAACAAATGTTAATGTGAAGTAATTGATTTTGATTGCGGTAGAAATTGTGTTTTTAAAGTGTTTTTTTTTAATATGTTAAATGATATTTTTTATTATTTTGTAATATTTACTTTTAACGGAACAATCTAAAAATATATAAATAATAATAATTTTAACAAAAAAACAATTTTAAATTTTGAGCAAATAATGTTTTGACCGTAATATGCGAAACACGCCCTAAATGAGAGAAGAAAACAAGAACAGGACTTTTGAATCCTTTACAAAGACTAAACAGGGAGATCTTAAACTAGAAAATTCATGCAGTTTTCTAGAATAATCCCGACCATAAAATCTTTCAAGTCTTCTTACGGAAGTGCAGGATGACTGTGTTCTCATTGAATAAGTTCCTGCACAAGTAGTGTCCATAATTTAAAATTTTATTATTTATAGTTTATTTGAAAGAACATCATTCATTCATTCATTTGCCATTGATTTTTTGAACAATCATCGGCACCGAATGATGAAAAAGCATTATTTGAAGGGAATAATAATAGAAGCGGCCTGTTCCCATCCTCAGCAAGGCACCAAATTCTGTTTTATGGATCGATCGTCAGCCATCCAGCCAATTCCTTCATGAGCTAAATTTGGAATTATCTTTAATTTATTCATTCAAGTGTGAGCCAGGACTGCTTTGAACTTAGCTCATAAGCAGACAGCCACCATGGGAGTGACCGCCCAACTCCTAGGCCCTAAGACAAAAAACCTATGTTGGAATCATCAGCTCTTCCCCTGATGTGCAGGCAGCTAGTTCATATAAATTCCCTATATATACATGAATTAACTTCAGACTTGATCAACTCACTTTCTTGTTTCAAATTATTTTTCCGTTTTTGGGGTTGCAACTGTTGAACTGCACATATGGCCAGCTTCCTTGCAGCCCCTGCATGTCCACTGGTTGCCCTGCCCACCACTACCAGGGCCAGTTTCTCCACCGTTCAGCAAAAGAGCTTCTCTGTCAATGTTAGTGACACTCCCATTTCTAATTATGTTACAAAAGGTGCAGTAATTATACTTTTTTTGTTTGTTGATAAATATGTAATGCAAACAGTATTCCTAATGCAGGGAGGCCCTTTATTTTTCGGGCTAAAACATGCCCAGAATATTCAATTCTCAAAGGCAGCTAGCATTTCCTCTACCAGGTCTAGATGCTTCAAGGCCACAATTTCATGCTCTGTGAGAAATTCAGTTCCTCGTACCCTGCCCTTTTTTTTGCTTTATAAATGTCATTCTGTGAAGCTTACGAAGTGAAATGTTTAAATGACTAGGCTCAACCTGAAACCCTGGAAACCGTCCAAAGCACCATTGCTAAGCAATTGTCCGTTGAAGTCAGCACAGTAACTCCTGAAACCAAGTTTGCTGACTTGGGTGCTGACTCCCTTGACACGGTATTCCCTCTTTAAACATGGAATTCTTCTAATTTTGTATCCTTTCTTAATTATTCATCCATGGTGCGTGTCCTTTCCTATTTCTTTACCATCCCATAATACTGTAGGCCTCGGTTAGCTACCAAGGGATAGAGAGAATAAAACCTGATGTAGACAAGAGTACATGTTAACATTGTGTAATTGCTTGACATTTTCACTTCATGAGCTGAGCCATGTATAAACATTGTAAATAACTTCAGGTAGAAATAATGATGGCTTTGGAAGAACAATTCGGCGTGTCAATAGGCGAAGGTGGCGCAGAGAACATTGCAACTGTTCAAGATGCTGCAGATCTCATTGAGAAAGTGAAGGCAGCAGCATGAAGGGAAACATTTCCAGGAATCAAGATTATATAAATTGTCATGATTTGGCTATTTCGCATGTGCCAAAGGAAAAATCTATAATTGTTTTGCAGGGAGCAATTTTTGTTCTGGTCGTCTAAAATTATGAATTTTTCTTTCCTTCAAAGACAAATAGAAAATCTAATGCGTGCATGATGGAAATGATGTATCATTGAGCATTGGCACGTTTCCTTGATTAATAAAAGAGAAGTACTGCAGTTGTTCTGCAGGTAGCAAGTTTTGTTTCAAATTGCTCAACAATCGGTAGCAGTTGTGTATATTCATTGGTTGCAGCACAATAGTACAGTAATTGCTCTTTCCAACATCAAGAGTTCATCAAAAATAAAAATAACAATAAAAATAAGGGCACATGCACTCTGGAAACATCTCTCTATATTCGAGTTTTAGTTCAATTGAAACTTCCAGGGTAGAAATGGGGCTATTGCAATTCTGAAGCAGATTTTGTATTTCTTCGAAAAGTTCTGACAAGAATATTCAAAACATCTCTAGACATCAATAGCATTATAATGGCAGGATACCATGGAAATATTCATTAGTTATTGTTGAGAGAGTGAGAGATAGACTGTACGCTTAACTATACAGAAACTTCAATCAAATACGGGGGCAAAATGCATTTGCCTTTGCCTACCAAAGATACTCTAATGCAAAAGCATGCATGTATTTACATGATGGTAAATCAGCTTTGGTGAATCTGCACTTACCACAAACCATATTTATGAACCACGATCTTATGACATTCCTTTTTTCTAATGAAAGGATGCACCGTTCAAAAAACCTTATGCTGGACATCAAGCACTCAATCTTCAAAACACCTGAGCCAGTCACAGATGGTTCTGGAGAGGACTCTAGTCTCATTCAATGAGAGGGTTTTAAGGCCTTGAGCAATGGCATCTACAGGAGTGTACACATAACCTGCTTGCCATTTGGGTTCCTAATTAGAGGCAGCAAATAAAATTTTTGTTAGTGATGAATTTTAATGATAAAATGGTTGATCCATCAGGAAGGAAAACCAGAAGGACACAGGATCCTCATGCAACAAAGCATGTCAATACTTCACATGCATGGTGCCAGGAATTAATAGCTATTTATATTTATATGGGTGCAATTGCAACTCTACATGCACTATTAAGGGAAATATTGTTCACAATGGTGTCGTTTGCTATTTGCATTATGTATCCTATAGCTTTCTGGCTTGTGGCCTTTCTTGAACACTCGCTACTGCCTTTAAGCATGAAGCAGACTCCAGAAAAATGAACCTCCACATGAGTCCATAGTAGACAATAGTACAAGATAAGAGATCCACAATCATCACCCACCGGCATGAGAATCAATGTTGTCCAAAAGTAGATGTAATGTAAAGCAGAACTTAAAAGCACAATTGGAGTTTGGACTTGAGTGGAAAAATATCTCTTGGAAAAACTAGTAATGAGATCCTTTTATTTTTACTTGACTGGTGAGTGATGAACAAATTCAATTTTTGTTTCCAGGACAGACAGTTGTTCTCAAGGGACAATCTTTAAAAAATGCAAGCACGAGAAAGGAGCATCAGTGCTCTGGGCACTCTCAGCATGAGAGAAGGCGAAAGTGAAATAGAGGAAGTGTCTGCTAGACAGATCAGATATTAGAGGATGCCCTATTACATTTCACTCCATGAGGGGATGCCTAACTTGCATATGGTTTTGAATTGTTAAAGAGGAAGAATTTCACAGCATTAGCCTCCAAGCCACAACATTAACCCAAAGATGTGTATTCTTGGTATAAATATACAAGAAACTTCCAACGCTATGGCAATGATTCACAGAGTATGTACATGCTGGATGATGAAACACACTGTGCATATAGGCAAATTCATGACTGATGTATGCATAACATACCTGTATGCATGGGGTGATATGGCTGCCACTTAATTGGACCTTCTCTATTGTTCCACCTATGGACTCAACACGAGGTTTCAGGTTCTCTTCAAGGACATCTGTCTCATCAATCGCATCAGAGTTGAACTTCACCTAAGACAGCAGAATATATGTCTTCAATTCTATAATAAACCAGAATATAAAGGCTATCCACTTGTATGAATTCTGGAACATCCAGGGCATCATACATACCAGTAATGTGTGTTGAACATTATACGAGTTCCTGCAACAATCACGGTTTTCAGAGGGTGTTGGCTTGAACTCTGATATCCCTTCTGTGACCTAATAGAAATGACGTCAAATAGATGCATATAGTTAGAATCCACAAAATTTACCAGCTTCCATCTAGAGAAAACTGAACTGAATAATTACAACAGAAGAAAAATAAAGATGAATTGGTCTACTAATCCACAAAAAATTCAGAACTCAAGATAATCAATCCGGGTTTCCAATTCTTCAACTCCCTAGTATAAAAAGAACATATCTCTAAGAACCTTAAAATAAATTCATATACACAGACGAGGAGATTTATCAACAGGAATGGTTCGATCAAGGCTCAGTCACTGTTTCAAATTTCAAGTAGAGAGAAACAAAACCATTCTATATGAAATTGGAACTGGATGTTAAATGTGTTCACATAGAAGCTTCTAGTAGATATAAAAGTACCTGACCAAATACTGATGGCAACTGATCAACAAATTTGGTCAATGAAATTAGGGCTTCTTGTTCGCTATCAGGTATAATTGCTCCAGCTGTATCAAGCAGAACCTTCCATGCATCTCCTACATATGAAACATTGCAGGAAAATTTGTCAAGATAAAATGCATGGAATTCCATAAACTAAAGAAAAAGTGAAGACAATCAAACTGAGCTAAGACAATTAAAAACCAAAAGAAAAACTTGTATTCTAAAGGTAAGCTGGAAAGGACAAGATTTTAAATGGAAGAGTCAATATGCAATTTACCTGAGGCACTCCTGGCCATCGCATACATTGGAGAAGCTTCGACAACAGGCATCATCTGATTAACTAGTGGACCTAGCTGTAGAGCAGCATTGAAAACAGGGAGACCCGAATATTTATTAGACAGGAGAAACTTATGTTGTGCAAATGCCTCATCTTGAGTGACCAACATGGAAGATTAATGCACTCATACAACTTAGGGTTAAAAGCTCCACTTCCTGCCCAAATTCAAAAGGCTTCCATGGAGAGTGTCGAAGAACTTTTTATTGGTTCATATATAACTAGTGACAACATCAGTGTTATCATCAATATAAAACCCTATACTTTTAGAATCAGAAACTGCTAGGAAATCAAACTTTGTTGAGTCCAGAAAGAAGAATGAACAAACAAAGGCTACAGTCAATCATATCATCAAAGAGAAGAGTTGCTGACTAAATTTCTTTGCAATACTTAGGTTTGTGTCCCTAATGTCCACATAATTTTACTAAATGCATATTTTGTTTGGGAAGTCCATATGTACTACTTTCTAATCAGTGTAGGAAAGCCTTTTGAAGGTAAAAGGCGTTCCCAACATCACAAATTCATTGCATCTCTATCAAAGCAAAAGGAGCTTCAGGCAAACAAAGAAAACAATAATTAAATATACAGATGCATGCACAAGCACCGTACAGGCACATGTCCATATGCACACTTGAGGTAACCCTGATCAAGAGAAAGACATGAAAGCATACAATTCCTGGCATAGAAACTCTAATCATTTGATTTGCGTAACAGTAAAACTCATGAAACAACAACAGGCACCGAGTATTATGAAATAGACATATTTACCTGCTCAAAATATGGCACCGCCTCTGTAGCAGGCCTGTTGTTGAATGAGATTATGGCATTAGCCTTAGACAAAAGACGACATTCTTCGTCACACTCTATAAAACATTCAAGTTATTTGAAAACTAAAACAAAATCTCATAGTCTGCGTTCTGCTTCCACCACTGAAAACCACAGAACTTCCATTTTTCTTCCTGACTATTAGACAAGCAAAACCTTGAAGGTCCAGTAGAATAGAAAAGGGAAACCAAACCTTTGGTATCTTCTCACAGAAATAACTTCCTGTTAAAACTTGGAGAAGTGCCCCATTGCTTCAACATCCATGTAAAACAACAAAACATGTGTGAATTCATTTCTAGGTTGCTAATTAAATTCCAAAAAAATGCTCTTAAAAGGTAACACATTTGCTAGTTAAAAGTTGAGGTAACACACCTGTGACCAACAGAAAAAAGTGGAAGGCCAACAAGCTCCGAAGCAGTTAAACCATCATGGGGCAATCCAGATTGCAGTAATAAATCCAAGCAAGCATTGAACCTCTCATAGACTTGATTAGCAGCTTTAGAATGATCGAATGTCACGTTGTAAGGCACTAAAATAACAACATAACCATCCTTTGCCAATAGTTCAATCAAACAACTGCAAAATTAAGGAAACAACAACAACAACAACAAATCATAACATCAAAATCCAAAACAAAAACTAATAAAAGATTGTTCATTGAAAGGAAAAGGATCGATTACCTGTAAGTGACTTCAGGGACAGCTCCAATGAAGGCACCACCAAGGAATTTGATGATGGCACGTGGCTTTCTACCTTTAGGTGGAGGTATGACTAAACATGACTCCATCTGCGTGTATTTCTGTCGCTGCTTGTAGTTGGTGTTAGTAATAACAGTATTACCATCTCCATATCTATAGTTGCTGCTGCTTCTACCAGCATACCCATTTGAAACCATTCTTGATAAAGAAGAAGATCCCGAAGTTTTAGATCTTCGCGTAGGAACCCATGGATAAAAAGGTGGGTTAAACTTGGTTTTTGATGGGTACCTAGGATTATTATTATAATCGGCTGCGAGATTGTTTGGAGAAGTGTAGCAAAGTGAAGTGGCCAGTTCCATAACGGTATGTTCTAGGGTAACAATAGTTTTGCTTCGACTCCAAATCTTTTTTCTTGTAATAATAAGCAAACCTGTGCAAATCAATGAATCTAGATTCTTCTAGAAGCAGTAGCAGTAGCGAAAAAGACTATTGTGGCAGAGCATTTTGGGACAGAAAACGAAAGTTAACATATGCTGATGATTCTGCCACGATTCCGGCTTGCAATTGCTTATTCAATTTGGGCCTGGTGCGGCCCATACTTATGTTTTCCCTGAATGGGCCACTGGAGTCCTGAGTTTGATCCTAGATTTTGCAAGATTTCTTATGATTGTAATAGTGTTTGTTTGCTAGTTATTACGCTGGAAAGAAATGGAAGTATCTTGTTCATCGGACGACAGAAATGCTGATTCGATTCATTTTTAGATCACTATGAATGACCAATGCATAGGAAAACTTGTTTACATGATCGATCTAGTTGCTCATCATATGGATAGTGCAGTTCTTGATATTGAGATATATGTCCAGCTTGCTTGTAGACAGGTTTGAGAAAGTGAATTGGGTAAGGTTTCTTGACAGAAATGGGAACACAACAGTTGGGTGGGAAAGGCCGTCTCTCTCCCTTGGAAGCTCGTCGCAATACCAAAAGAGCAAAAAGAATAGATGCTTGAGCTTTCATCTCATAGAGGAAAAAAAATATGCATTATTTACAACTAGAGAGCCTGACAACTCGGCCCGCATATAAATGCAGGGGATATTACTGAGCTAACTCATGTCAAAACATATGAGAAACAGCAGCACAGCCTCTGAGCTCCCACGTAATGGCAAACTTAGAAACATCGAAAAAACAACATGGGATACCTCTGTCGATTAGTGTCTCTATAACACATGGATATATACAACTTTGCCTTCTGTAGGCAGCTCAGAAGTGAAATGCGTGATATAGATTTCATCAGGTGTGCAAACTGAACAATTCACAATAATAAGCAATCAGTAGATGTTCGTAAAGCAATGCAAGTAGGTCGAGTGAATTAAACAAACAGAGGCTTCATTATCAACTATAATTCTTTAGTGCCAAAGATGTGTGAGAATCATACAACCAGCTCGAAATGGTGTTAAGCACCAAATCAAGGTAAAAGACACTTAATTTTGAACACCCAACAAAGTCACTTCCAAAAATACAGTGATGGCATACGACTCCCATCTAAATGTACATGAATTCACCACCACGCACAGCATTTTCAGCACCTTTCCTCTCTTCTGCAGCCTCCTTCTCCCGCTCTTTCCAGCTCTCATAAGCATGATCATCAGTTTGCAGCTCATGTCGGCAAATTGGACAAGAATTGTGTTCATCCTGTCACAAAAATTGAATAGCATTAAGAATGGACAACTTTATCACATCAACTCTAACATAATCATAGAATTTGACATTTTAGCATGCTAAAGGGATTTTACCAGCCATGGCTTAAGACAAGGAGGGTGGAATCTGTGCTTGCATGGCAACTCTTGCATTTTGTCATTGACAACCAAATTCTCTTTGCAAATTGCACATTCTGCATCCTTCCCTAGCTCAGCCAAGATCTCCTCTGTGATAGTAATTACTGGAAGCTTTGCAACAACCTCTTTACTGGCAGGAGGCACTCTCGGGGCTGTGGAACCCATTTCCATAATCTAAAAGACAGATATCAAAATAAGATCAACATTAACTCCTCCCAGTAATCAAGCATGATTAGGTAAGATATCAAAGCAGGGTGTAAATCAATTCCTTGAATCAACATTTCTTCTAGGAGCTTCCCTTGTCACTTTTTGAGCTTGCAGAGTTCACATTTGTGTAATTTGATAGAAAAATAAGGAAAACAAACTGACTGGCTAGGCTTTCAAATTTGAGAATTGGATAAACCAAATTCACAGCACAGAACAACTAAATTCATCACAGAAATGTGTTTCCTTTAGCTACAAAACCAACGCCATGCCAATTAATTTATAGAAATCAACACGAGATCTTTACCTCTGGTATCATATCATCAAGATTGCTCATTAACTCTCCAAGTAGATTGGAAGCAGTCTCTATAGTATTGTTATCCACAGGACGCCCAGAAGATTCAAATTCCTGAAGTGTGGCCATAGAATTCAAGATGTTCGACTGCACTAACCACTGGGGCCGTGGTGGTTCAGGATCCACAGTAAGATGCCCCTCGAACAGATACCCTAAAAAATCAACAACCCAATAGCAAGGTCCAATATAAATATATCACGAAGAATATTATAATTTCATTTCAATCAATTTGCGAAATTATTTAGAGCAAGTAATTAAAAACATCCAATCGATCAAAAAGATGTATGTTAAGATAGAAAGTTAAACCGCTATTTTGGGAAACATCAGGGGGGTTTTCGATTTGATCCAAGTGTTCTTTAGCTTGAGCAATGCAATTTTTCAAGTGCTCCTTCTCGGTGGAATCAGAGGTCAAGAGTAGAGCTTCTTGAAACAATCCTAACCCAGCAAGCCAGAAACCAGGAGCTATGTATCTAGTCTTTAGCACGGTTGCAACTCTACAAACAACAGAATAAAACTGCCGCCGCCACCACCACATGAAAAATTAGATTTCGCAATAAATAAATAAAAGGAGAGAGGGAAAAAGAGAGACTGACTGTTTTACGGAGAGAAGGAGAAGCTGAGGGGTAGTGGAGACGGAGGAGGGATTTCAGAGAAGAGAGTGCGTCTTCGAATTTCTGTTTCTTGCCCAGCTGTTTCTGCAATTCTTCTAATTC
>Ga0325405_1001535_pt1 | contig 23487 bp, 9 predicted proteins | sample PopdelMetagenome_21_FD_205663 | JGI IMG/M metagenome (GOLD analysis project Ga0325405, IMG submission 205663) | Populus deltoides microbial communities from Bellville, Georgia, United States - Xylem-Control-R2 | ecosystem: Host-associated > Plants > Phyllosphere > Stem > Wood/Secondary xylem...
TTTACCATCTATGTTACCTTTTTTTTTTTTTTTTTCATTTCATGCCCTTTTCTTTTAATTCAACCTTCCCTTACAAAAAAAAAATTGCAATTAAGCTCTGATTTAGTCTAAAAAAAGTCAATTGTGCAAAAAAAAAAAAAAATTAAATTCATGAATTAAATTTAAATTTTTTAGAAATTGTACTATTATGATCCGCATTAAAATTAAAATGTGAGAGTGTAAATAGTGTTTTTGTGAACAATGGTCACCTGCCATCTGTATATGGGACCCTATATTTTGACTTGTTAGTAGTCAATGGCACACGATTGGGAGGCTCGGATAGTCGGATATATACATGTGATGTGATCCCTCCTCTCAAGTCTATTTAATATATTAAAATTTGTATTTCTTTTCATAAAAACATGAGATTAAAGATTTTCTTGTAATAAATTTCATATCTTTTTTATAAGAAAGATGAGATATAATTTTGGATATATTTAATAATATCTCTAACAAAGTTGATGAAAATATTTCTTAAAAGAAAGAAAAGACAAAAAAAAAAAAAAAACAAAAAACAAAAACAACGTCAATTTGGACGAGACCGCTTATAACCGGTAATACATCTTATCTAATATGCCGTGACAAGATGGCAACCCTCAAACTGTCTCTCTCAATCGCCACTCCATTTCTACCATTTCCAACTTCCATGAAGGATCCTTTATTGACACTGTTTCACTCTCCCTTCCCTCATCAGCTCTGTTTTACTGCTTATATAAATGCAGCCCCCCTCGCCTGATCACTTGAATTTCAAGAACCCTGTTCTCCTCTTTCATACTTCTCTACGTTCCAAGAAGCTAGTTGAAATGAACATGCTCCACTATAATTAAGCCTTTTCCTTGCTTGTTCCGTCTATTAGTTGCTCGGCTTCTATTCTTTGCTACTCTCACCTTTCCTTCTACCACTTCGCTTCCTTACAAATGTCTAAGGTGAAATAACCTTTCTTGTTGGCTTTAGCCTCTTTAATCACTCCATTAGATATATATCTACATGTTTTCTTTTTCTGTGTTTACTTAATCGGTTTCCATTTACTAATTCCTTTGAGTTTGTGTAGGCTATTGATGTTTTAGAAATTTAGGAGTATTAAGTTTAGAGCTTAACTTTGTAGGTTTCATCCTTGTCGTAGGGTTTTGAGGGATAGATAGATAGAATATAATTACACAGGACTCTCTGATTATCAAAATAATTCCAAATTTAATGAAACGATCATGTTCCCAAATTCAGATCTATACCCAGTCATTGAGCACGGACTTGAATTCAATACCCCTTCTCCTGATCTCAGCTTCTTCAATCTTGATAGTGATCCTGATAGTTTTGGACTATCCTTTAATTTGAATCCAGCGGGGGAGTCATTTGTTCCTTCAATGAGCTTGAGCCCGGATGGAGGGTTACTTGATCCCTCAACGGGCTTGAGTCCCGAGGCGGAAGCCTCTTCTTCTTCTGAGGATAGTGATTCCACTGACCCGCTTCTCAAGTACATAAGCCAGATGCTTATGGAAGAGAACATGAAAGATCAGCCACACATGTTTCATGATCACTTTGCTCTAAGCGCCACCGAGAAGTCATTGTATGATGCACTCGGTGAGCAGTATCCTCCTCCTCTCAATTCGTCCCAGTCTTATCTCAACCATGAGAGCCCTGACAGTAATATTTCGGGAACTGGCAGTAATTTTGGTGATAATACCAGTAATGGAATTAGCACAGTCACTAGCAGTTTTACCACTGATTTTTCTAAAGAACCTCAGTGGGTTGGTGGTGATGCCGATGTTGGAGGGTCGAATCCATCTTTCCAGAGAATCTGTCTTCTCGGTGATAACCATCTCCAGTCCAATTTGCGGCCCAATATGCAATTTTCAGTGAGTCCATATGGTTTCACGGATTCGCGTGACAGCCTTATGGGTTCCTCTGCGGGTGAGATGGTGCAGAATATGTTTAGTGATATGGAATCTGTTTTGCAGTTCAAGAAAGGGTTAGAGGAAGCTAGTAAGTTCCTTCCTAGTGCCAGTCAACTGGTAATTGATTTGGAGACAAATACATTTTCCACATGGAAAAAGGAGAAGACTCCTAGAGTGGTGGTGAAGGAGGAGAAATCTGAGGCGGACAGCTCGCCGAATGGTTCGAGGGGTAGGAAGAATCATGAGCGAGAGGATTCAGATCCAGAAGAAGGAAGGTCTAGTAAGCAGTCCGCGGTGTATGTGGAAGAGGGTGAACTATCGGAGATGTTTGATAAGGTATTGCTTTGGACTGGGGGACAATGCTGTGGCAATGACGCTGACAAGGAAGTAGGATGCAAGAGCTTGCAGCCAGATGAACAATCAAATGGATCCAGTGGTGGGAAAAACCGTGCTAAAAGACAGAACAAAAGGATGGAAACAGTGGACCTGAGGACTCTCCTGATCCTCTGTGCACAAGCTATCTCCGCCAATGACTTCAGGAATGCTAATGAACTACTGAAACAGATCAGGCAGCACTCTTCTCTATTTGGTGATGGGACTCAGAGATTGGCTCATTTCTTTGCCAATGGTCTTGAGGCACGCTTGGCTGGTAGTGGCAACGGAACCCCAAATTTTATCACTTCCCTTGCTTCAAATAGGACAACAGCTGCTGATATGTTGAAAGCCTACAAAACCCAGCTTCGAGCCTGCCCCTTTAAGAAACTTTCAATTGCCTTCGCAATCAAAATGATTTTGCATGCTGCTGAGAATGCAACTACTCTCCATATTGTAGATTTTGGTGTCCTCTATGGTTTTCAATGGCCAATTCTTATCCAGCAACTCTCTCTGCTACCTAATGGCCCCCCAAAGCTACGCCTTACTGGAATAGAGCTGCCCCAACATGGTTTCCGGCCATCAGAAAGAGTTGAGGAGACAGGACGTCGCTTGGCCAAGTATTGTGAGCGCTTTAAGGTTCCATTCGAGTACAATCCTATTACTGCACAAAACTGGGAAAAAATCCCAATTGAGGACATCAAGATTAATGGAAATGAGGTGCTTGCTGTGAACTGTCTATGTCGGTTTAAGAATCTACTCGATGAGACAGTAGAAGTGGACTGCCCAAGGGATGCTGTTCTTAAATTAATTCGGAAGATGAATCCTGATATTTTTGTTCATACTATTATAAATGGATCATACAATGCTCCCTTCTTCCTCACACGGTTCCGGGAGGCACTATTCCAGTTCTCCTCATTATTTGACATATTTGATTCTACTTTACCTCGAGAAGATCAAGAGAGGATGATGTTTGAGAGAGAATTCTTCGGACAGGATGCAATGAATGTTATAGCTTGTGAGGGTCAGGAAAGGGTTGAGAGGCCTGAGACATACAAGCAGTGGCAGGTCCGGACTGTGAGAGCCGGGTTCAAGCCTCTCCCATTTGACCAGGAGCTCATGACAAAGGTTAGGGGTAAGTTGAAGAGCTGTTACCACAAGGATTTTGTAGTTGATGAAGACAACCACTGGATGCTGCAGGGATGGAAGGGTCGAATAATTTTTGCTTCCTCTTGTTGGGTGCCTGCATAGGAGCATGGACAGAATTTGAACTTGGAATGGAGAGCTGTAAGTTTCTTCATTAGCTGGACAGGAACAAATAGTTTCAAATTCAGACTAAAGGTATGAGAGCCTTAAAGAGTTATAATATAGTTTTTGCTCTAGCTCCTCTCTTATGATCTGACAATTTTTATCCTTGTACGCTAGTTTTAGTGCTTCTAACTCTGAACATTTTACTGGTGTTCAAATGCAAGACAGAGGGTATAATAGGTTCTAACTTTGCTCCTTCCATGTTGTCAGATGATCCGTCGTGCTACCTAGCTCTTGAGAAGAACCCTTTGAAGTCTTAGACTTGATTTGTAATTTCTGGACCATCATTATCCTTCTATATATAAAAAAAACCCCCCGATGGTTGATGGCTTGTTCGTCTTTGTCTAAAGCTTTACTTTCCGAAAGCCAGTGGGGAGGATGTGCTTCTTACAGTGAGCTTTGGGAACAAGCTTGAAACCCTCTTATGTTTGAAGGATGTAAATTCATTAATGGCAACTGGTTTTTGTTGGGAAATTTGGTAATCAAGTCATGTAGTTTTTGTCTAGAAGATTTTCCATCTGGAGCGGTGATCAAGGGAGTTTTGAGACCGAGTATTTATACATAAATTCATCTTGGTTCAGCTTATCTCAGTATCTAATAAATCATGAATTTATTCCCTTTAAACTGCTCTGAGTTTTGTGCATATCTTCTCTTTTGATGAATGAACCCTTTCCTTTAATTAAAAAACCCTCGTCCTGATAAATTGTTACTGCTGATTGGAAACTGAAACCAAAAGGCAAAAATACCTTAAAGGCTTATTAGCTGTGGTTCTCTGATCTGAAGTTTACGATGAGACTTCTCTATGTAGTGGCAAGTGGCTATAGCCCATGGATGTTGTTGGAGTCGCTTTGATTTATTTCTCATCAAAATTTTGAAATATCATTTGGATATAAGCATATGCAGATTTCATGGTTTCGGGCAACTGATTTAATAATTTTTTTAAGATTATGTTATTGTGTTTTTGCATTTTAAAAATATTAAAAATTATCTATTTTTTTTATTTTAAATAAAATTTTTTGATATTTTTAAATTATTTTGATACGTTGATATTAAAAATAATTTTTAAAAATAAAAAAAATATTATTTTGATATATTTTTAAATTGAATAAACTTTCTTTACTCTAAAGAAAAAATAAATGATTTTTCTCATCTAAAGAAAACGAGCCTGTTTAGCTCTGCGGTTGAACCTGCGTTTGACCAAATTTCAAATTTTTTTTGCTAAAATTGAGTGCGGTTTGTATTTTTTGGATCGTTTTGATGTGCTGATGTCAAAAATAATTTTTAAAAAATGAAAAAACATCATTGACATGTATTTCGACACGAAAAACTATTTGAAAAGCAACCACTACCACACTGCCAAACACACTAGTTTCCTCCTCGGACTTGCATGTTGAAAATTTTCTCTTTTATTTAAAAAAAAAGAATAAAAATTGTTGAAAAAAAAAAGAAAAACTCTCAATGTCCTTTTCAATATATTATAACTTCCTTTCTTCCCGTTCATCTCATTAAAACTGTATCGCAGTATACATCCTTTTATCCTTATATTTTCACTTCTATTACTTTATTCCTTTACATGCATTCTCTTAAATTAATAAATATTTTAATGAATTCTTAATTTTTTTTTATAGGAAACAGGGCTAAAAGCCCCCCAAAAAAACAAGAAACACTACAAATCACAAAGTGGGCTGCACATATTAAAATAAATATTTTTTTTCTTTTTAGAAAAAGATCATTTGTATAAAACATAAAAAAATATAGAAAAATCATAATAGTATCTTCAAAAATTAAATTCATATAAAATATAAAAAAAAATTAAAAAAAGCTAAATAAAAAAAATAAAAAAAATCATAGAGGAGGGATATTAACTTGAATATAAATTTAAAAATTATTTTTATAAAAAAATATAATAAAAAAGTATCAATTAAAATAAAACCAAAAATTAGAATAAAAAATAAGAAAAAGGTAGTGATAGTTTAAGTGACACAAACACATTTAAAAGAAATTAGAAAAACAAATGATTTGGGTTACAAACTTAACTAGATTTAATAAATTGATTCTAATTTAATTAGAAGATAAAAAAAATAGACAATAATAATAAATAGATAATTTTTTTATAAAAATAAAAATCACGATAACTTGAAAAAAAAAACCTTGAAAGTACAAAATTGAATAAAGAAAACAAAAAACGACACGAGTCAACTCGAGTTAGCGTGATAGACATGTAACCTGGGTAATAAAAGATGAGCTAACTCAGGTTAACCTGCAAAGCCTATTGCCCAGATTATGAGACCGAGATAACCCAATAGAAAAGAAATTGAATGATAAAACTAGAAAAAATGAGTAAAAAAAAAAAGATGTTGACTTGTGTTAACATTTCAAATTCGCAACCTATGTCATTAGATCAGAAATATCATAAATGAGAAAATTGCGAAGCTTAATCCCTGGCAAATCTGAAAGTTGAAATCGAGAATGAAAATCAATTACATAAAAGAATTTTAAATAATATATATATAATTAAAATTAAAAGAACGAGGGTGAAAATCAAAACAAAAAATAAATGAGAGGGCAACAATTTTTTTTTATTGGATGGTTAAATTGAAAAGAAAAATAACCTTAACAAAAGGAAGAAAAAATTAAAAAAATGAGGGCCAAGTTGAAAAAAGTAATGCATCATAAACTTTGATTGAAAGGTGAAAATGAAAATCAATAAAACTTTAACTAAGAGGCCAAGGAACCGAAATTGAAAAAATATAATATATGATAAATTGTAATTAAAGGACTAAATTGAAAATAAATAAAATTTTTATAAAAAAGGTCAAGAAAAAAAAGTTGAAATTAAAAGAATAAAAACTAAAATTGAAACATTAAGAAAAAGGGATCAATGTGTACTTTTAGTGGGGAGAGAAAAGAAGGGAAAAACAAAAGAAATGGTAACCGGTGACAAACCACCTATCATCCATCAACACGTGCAACACCAGAGGAAAAAAGAAGAGGTGACTCTTCCAACAATACCGTGGAAGGCAGCATGTGACGGCTAGAAGCCGCCATATAAGCCGCCTAAAAGGGTGTGGATGACGTTCATTTGTAGGCGTGTGCATGTCATGTGGTAATAACTTTTTCTTTTTTGAATATTTTATATTACTGAAAGATAGAAATGCCCATAACCCCACTCGAGAATTACAAAAAACTTAGATTCAAAAGACAAAAACATCTCTCTAAGGATGCTTTAAAATTATTTGATCCTAAGGGCATTTAAATGGTTTTACTATCTATTAAAAAGTAAAATGACGACAAAATCCCTGGACAAAAACTTTTTTTTTCTTTCTAAAAGGTTATTTTAGTAATTCTATTATTAAAAAAAGAGCAAAAAACCTTTTTGACCCCAATAAGTTTTTAAAAGGCACATGTGTCCCTATAAAAAGATTAAACTACCCCTATTACTAGCCTTTATTATTGTGTTGAGAGGGACAAAATGAGAAAAACAATGTGGATTCACTGTGCATATCCACAATGTTTTTCCCACATGTTTTTAGAGTTTCTTTTAATTTTGATTTTTCACTCTTTATTATGGAGGTAATGTTTTATCCATGATAGATTGCAGCATATATATACAAGAAATAATTAGAACACATTCATGATAAAAATAGATTTACTCACTCCCTAGGCTGCTTCGCCACTGGTGATCCCTACTGAAATATTAGCCAAGAATGCATCAAGTTTTTTTTTAAAATTTTTTAATATTTAAGTTTTTAAATTTCCAAAAACTATCAAGCAAGTGCTTGTGTTCAAATCCCTTGGTAATACTTAAAAGTGTTTATTTCGCATCCTTAATTGACCATATTTGAACAAGTCCAATACAATAAATAAGAAAATTCACTGAACGAAAAGAGATTAAGAATAAAAATCAACATGTGAGGAAACTATTAAATTTCCCCCATTTTTTCACAAACCATACAAACCTAAATCTATATCTCAATTTAAAAAGCCAACAAATTTTAATTATTTTTATAAAATTAACAATTTTAATATATTGATGGGTAATGAAATCATTTAACACATTAAATTATTATGTTTAAAAATTAAACATATTTTTATGATTTTTTAACTAATCCTTTTTTTCTTTAAAATTTAATTTCTATGTACTCATGTTGATATGTGTGAATTTATTTTTGGCTGTCAAGATATCCTTTCTTAATGCAAGTGCATTTGGACTGAATCAATACAATATTTATATGTTCATTTAGTGTGAGTGGTGGCCTTTAGGTCCATTTCAATTAATATAATTTTGGATAAATTTATATCTATCGTCTGTTCATCATCCTTTAATCCACACATCCTTATTTCAAATAAAAGAATTGGATCTTGTTACTATAGGGTTAGATCATAAATCATTGTTTTATATCTTAGTAGCATTTCATTTTAAATAAAAAACATTCATTTATCAGTTTAGATAAACTCTTAGCATGTAAATATAATATGTACATTTATTATAAAAAACAAATGCAAAACACTTACCTTAAGTGGGATATATAGGATGATTGCTATTATTTTTTTTATTACATAACCAACACGACCTTTAAAAATTAATTAGGATTTTTTAATTATCATAAAATTAGGTAACAATTTGTTTTTTTTTACTTCTTTACATATAGTTAGTTCATCGAGATATTCTCTATGACAATGGTTAGAGGATACATTATTTTCTTACTCATGTTGTAGGATGTAGACTTAAAAAGAAATGACATGTATAAAGTTAATGGAAAACACTTATAAAAAAACTCTCTCTATACATAATATAGACAAAGTATTTTTTTTTCATTTGAGAATTGAAATAAATATATTAATATTTTCAATTATATCATTTAAGAACATAATTAACTCTTTAATTGCTAACAAAATTATGCTCAAATTACTTATACACTAAAACACGTGAGATTTTCACTGTACATTTGTCACTATGCAAAATTTTGTTTTTTTAGTTTGATCCTCAAACTTTGTTTTTGGGTGATTAAGTCCTATTTAATGAGTAATTGATTTCAAATTCTTATGAAATGGTGGGATTGGAAGATGGGGGATCAAAATGAAAAATGCAGTAAACATAGGTGGCGTATCATAAGTTTCGAAAACATTCACTTTGGTCCACCAATTTAAATAATCTTGCAAATTATACAATTGTAATCCCTCAAAATTGTTCCAATTCCATTTTGGTGAAAAGGTTTATTTTTGTTATTTTTTGGTCCCTGATTGAGAGAGGAGAGAAGGGTCACCGGATTTCTGCAGTAGAGAAAGAAACTTGCCGTTGATACCGATTTAGGACATCAAAAAAGGATTTTTTTGTGTCAAATTATTTCATTTGATGCGAGAAGTTCATATTAGGTGTCTTTGTACCTTAAAAGTTCATGAAAAAACATATCTGAACTCGGGTTGATTTTTGGTTTTAGGTTTAGTTTGGTTTTTGGGGTTTTTTAAGGCCATGAATGGATTTGTCTTGGTTTTTTGTGTCAAATTATTTCATTTGATGCGAGAAGTTCATATTAGGTGTTTTTGTACCTTAAAAGTTCATGAAAAAACAGATATGAGCTCGGGTTGATTTTTGGTTTTAGGTTGAGTTTGGTTTTTGAGGTGGTTTTTTGGGTTTTTTAAGGCCATGAATGGATTTGTCTTGGTTTTATGGTGTTTTATAGGTGTTTTGGGTCCAAACGGGTTGCAAAAGAGGTTTTTGGGTCAGAAAAGCATAGACCCTGATTTTTCAGCCACCATAATGGTCGGAATCTAGACAAAATAGGCGATATGTTGTCTATTTTGGCATGGATGCCAGGCTCAAGACACTTAGGTCTAACATGGCTACTATGAAAATATAACTTTAAAGAATGCAATGGAAAAGTAATAAAGTGACGTGATCGGTTAAAAAACTAAAAACCAAAAAAATAGACAAAACCTCTTCTCTTTTATTTTGTTCAAATGATCTTTTTTAAATAATATTTATTTTTTTGTTAAGTGTTTAATTTTCAAAGAGGTTTTTCTGGTTTATCTATGATTTTGTTTTTATCTTTTATATAGATAAACTATGTTTTTGAAAATAAAAAAATATTTTTTTTAGATGATATTTTTAATATGTGTAGCCTTACATGCTATTCCCTTTTATTTTATTCAATCAATTTAATGTCTTATTTTTTAATATTAAATATCTTAATTTACATCTATCTATCGGTTTTTCAACTTTTATTTTTAAGTGTTATTAATAATAATATATTTATTTATTAGCACATATAACTCTTAGTTTATTTAATTACATGTGTGCATAAATTTTTTAATTTGTTGTATTTTTTGAACTACAAAAATATGTTGAAAAAATCTAAATATATAATATTTAATGAAAAATAAAAATATTTGACCTATGGTGAAACACTGGTAAACATTTGCTAGTTTATTCGAAAAAGGTTGAAACATTAACTAAGTATTTAATATCAAACTATATACTATAATTGAGATATATTTTTAAAATGTTGTGGATATTTTTGTTACAATATATATATATATATATATATATATATATATATATATGGTTTTTATTCCTTTTACGATATGCTTTTTTAATGTATTTTAAGTTTATTGAAAGTTATTTTTATGAGTTTAGTATACCTAAGAGACTTTATGAATTAATTGCTAAAAACATAAAAATTTCTGCATTTTATGTTTCATATCTTGCTTTTTGTAACAAGTTTTTCACCTAGTTATAATTTAAAAATGTGAAAGTGGACCGAATCAAAGTTAAAATACACATATAAAGCTTTTCAAGAAGGTATTATGGGAAAAAATCCGAGTTTGTTTAGACCCCTAATCAGACCTGCAAAATCAGGTTGAAATCCTCCTTACAGCAGGATTCTCTACTTTTACACTACAGATTCAAACGAGCTTATCTTGAGCCTCAGACATCAAAATCATGCGATTCAAAATCCCAAAATTGTCTACACACCTAGGACCACAACTTTTATGAAAGATGTCAAGTCAGATAAAATTATTTCAAAGGCGAAAACCTGGATGAAATTTGAAGGACAAGATTGGTCTCCTAATTTGATGAGAAAACTAACGATGCTGAGCATCTCACTACGGCCGAGAGTCTGACATATAAATTGTAGGTTTTAGGATCCAAGAAAGGTGCATATCAATCCTCTAGCATACCATGAATGAAAGAATATAGTTAGGATGATCGGATATTGGAAACCGAGTAAAAAACAAAGTTTAAGTTACAACAGAGTTGTGACAGCAGCAGAGTCGTGACAACAGCAGAGTCGTGACAGCAACAGAGTCTGTTTTCAACACAAATTCTAAGTGATTTAACTAACCTTAAGGACCAGATAAAGAAGGAAGGAATTAAGTAGCATAAGGACTTCTAATTAGCCTATGAATTCTAAAGAAATTTAGCAGTAAAGGGAGAGAATAAATAAAGCAGAACACGACTGAAACAAGGGCTCGACAACATTCTTTTCTTCTCTGTTTTTGTCAATTTTTTAGCAATTATGAACTAAACTTTGGCTTTCAGTTCAAGTGGAATACACACCATCTCCATTAGAAAGTTACGACAAGTAATGTTATCATTATAAATCTTTCAGATTCAAGTATTTATTTTTTTCTTGTTTAAAATTATGCTATTGATTGTTATTCAAGCTTATTGAATTTATTTGAGATGACATGTATATTTTCTAGTTTCTTTCAATCCATAATTGTTGTTAGGAACTGAAGTAAGAAGCAAAAGAATTAATTTGATTGTTGCAACTCTTATCTTGATTTATTAGAGAAGAATAAACTAAGTTAATTGTCAAACTTTTAAACGTTTGTTTAGAATAATTTCACAGACTTTATTCCTAAGGCTAAGACTTTACTCCCAAGGCTACTGCCAAGTGAATGACTATTACTTTCAATATTCAATTAGTTTGAAGGTAAGAAATTGATTAAAGAACTTTATCTAATTAATTTACTCGTAATCTCATCGATTTCCCTCATTTTAAGGGATATCAAATTTATTTGCATGACGTGAAAGAATATTTATTTTTACTTCGATGATTAATAGATTTATAGGAATGGATGCGTGGACCCTTGAACTGAGTTAACGACATATAAATTTATTATTTTTATTTTTAGATTTTTATTTCTTTAATTCTTTATTCAAATCTCCCATTCTTTTTTATTTCAGTATATTGTAGGAAGATTAAACATAATTTCCCATGGGTTCGACCTGGTTTTCACGATCATATGACGAATTTATTTTGTTTGTGATAATAAAGTTAGAATTATAGTTCAGGGGTTTTAACGACCAACTAATGATCAATACATCTACAACATCACCAACAAGATCTCGACAAGATAATTTCAATGACATTAAGGAAGGCAATCAATGGAGGTAGATGCGAGCCACACTCATTATCTAAAGACGGTAAGCCTGACTCACTTGCTGACTTGTATATTACATGAGCTAGCCAATTTTTCTTCTTCTTATTTAGTTCATTCCCTCATTCTCCCGCAATTGTCTAATTTAGTCTTCTAAGGGAGAAGGGGAAAAAAAAGGAGAAAATACTCAACTCATGTGCCATTTAACCACCTTTATTGGTACAATCACTACCCAAACACCTGATACAAATATGGAAGCATCATTTGTTAATACAATGCCTTACAATCATTCACTAGTGCTAATTCTTCATGAAAAGTAATTAGATCAGTACATAAATTGTTAGTGTGGTGCCTATCTTCCCTGCCAATGACTTCTCGCCAATATATCTCATCAGAAGACTCAAACTTTTCTCTTTATGCCCGAGGGTGCCCAAATTTTCCATCAATGGTGTGACACCTCCCTCAATATGACACCTACATTACTACATATGATGTTTACAATTCCACACTCCATGAGGTAAGTTCATATGAACTAATATATATAGGAACAACAGAGCAAACCATACAAAGCCACATTGCATTTCCCCAACTTTTACTCCACTCTTAATACACATTTCTCCTGCTCTACCTGTTATTCTTCTATTGTTCACTCTCTCTTACTTTTATGTATATTATTTATCTTTTTACATTTATTATCTTAAGCATCAAGTGGTCCTTTATTCTTATATAAGACTTGTTTTTGATAGTGGGCATTAAAGTTACCATGTCAACTCATCAACCAATGGTCAAACCTAGTAACTCCATCAACCCAAGACACGATCATGGAAAACCCAATCCAGATTGAAGTTTTCACAACTTCATTAAAAAATATCTGGAATACATGTAATTAAGATTAAAGATAAGTTATATTATAATTTTGGGTATAATTTTATTATTAATTATAACATTTATGAAATATTTTCTTCATACAAGATTCTATTTGTAATGAACTTTAAATAATTTAATTGTTAAATTTATATTTTTATGAGTTTCTTTATTTATATATGAATTTCTTAGTTAATTGATTTTAAGATTATATTAGAAGTGAGAAGGCTAATTGTTTTAAAATAAATAATACTATACAAATAATGCAATTATTTATAATATATGTGTTGACATTAAGATTTCAATAAGTCTAGCCTATGAACCAAAGCTCTCTATGAAAAAAAATTAAATTTATTGGGTTTGGATTCAGATTAAATTAAAAAACTTAGTCAAAATAAATTTCATGATTTTTACTTTAATATCCTTCTATTAAGGGTATTTTAAGTAATTTTCATATCAAATTTCCTAAAATACCCTTTACATGAAGGACATTTAAGGTAAATTGCACATGATTTATTTATAAATAGACAATAAAGCCATCAATTCAAACATAAGTATAGAAGACAAGAAAACACAAAAACGTAGGAGACAGAAGAGAAGAAAAAGAAAAACTGAAGACCGAGCAAAAATACTAGAAGTTCTCTCAAAGAAATTCAAATTTATCAAAGAAGCAAGGGATCAAAATCCTTTCCTTCATTCAAACCAAATCAAAGAAACAAGGGATCACAATCCTTTCGTTCATCAAAACAAATCAAGTCAAAATCTCACATGGTTAAAACTTTTAGACTTGTGTGAGTACTCTTTGTCTTGATGAAATGAAGCCTAATCCATACATCACACAGGTTAAAGCTTTCGAGTTCGTGTGAATACTCTTCATCTTTATCAAATCAAGTTAAATCTATACATCACACAGATAAAAGTTTCAAACTTGTGTGAATATTCTTTGTCTTCATCAAATTAAGTTAAGATCTCACACGATTAAAGTTTCTGGACTTATGTGAAAATCTTCCCATCAAAAGTAAGATCCAAATCTGACAGTTAATTATCAGAGTTTTCATTCGCTCGAAGAGTACCTCAAGAAAGTTTTCATCTTTTTTTGTAATCAAATTCATTATTGTGATTTTGACATCATTTTTAGTGTAATAAGAAAACTCTTTTTTCTTAAAATAATAATTATATTGTGTGGAATTATTTGAAGACTAAATCTAAGTTAAAATTAGTTTAAAACTAGAATATTTTCATATGACTATTGTTTTTTTTTTTATTGACAAGTGTACATTTAATGACAGGTCGAGCAGGTATGAATCCTAAAAAGAAATTAATGGAACCCGTGATTTTTTTTCTTGGTAAGCGTATATTTGATAACAGAGATTGGTCAAGTAGTTAATAACTCATAACCTATATTCATAATGTTTATGGTGAAAATTAATGGAACCCGTTAATATTGAAGACGCAACAAGAAATCATTGGTTTTTTAATCTATATTGATCAAGTCCATATATATAACAATCTGATTTAGTCATAGTTAAATCTCCATGCCTTATGTGTGAAAGTGTATATAAGACTGCATCCCTTTATTAATTCATAATGTTTATGGTGAAAATTTAATATTATTTCTTGTTGGTCCACAAGTAAAATAAATCATGCTCTTTGATTGTTTCATGTATAAATCCTTACTAATATGTTAGGATAATTAAAAATATGAATAATCTCAAACATTTATGAATACGCAGAAAGCAGAAAGCAGCCGAATGCAGTAGAATATTTGACAATTTCACCACCAGTTCTTGTCGTAAAATTAATTATCTTCTGCTGCATCAATTTCAAATGACGGGAAAACTTGTTGCCTCGAATTTGCTTGTTTGTCAAGTCGGTTTGTGTGCTGGGTCAAGATTATATTATATGCTTGCCGTGTGTTCTCTGGTTTGTTTTGTCATTTAATATATTACGTGCCTTGATTTCTCTATATATATTTTTTTCAACTTGCAAAATAATTCTAAGGAGCTGTACGTAGCTTAACTCACATTAGCGGCGTCTTTCCATAACAGGTTTCGGATTCAAATCTTTTCTATGTAACGTAAAAAACACAACTTATAAAATAATTTACAGTTCATAATTCAAGAATTATATGTGTATATGAATGAAGTTACGTGTCTGAATTACCATAAACGTAAAAGAAATCAATTGCCCAAAGAGAAGTTGATGCAGTTGTGGCATAATTTCTTCACCCACAATGATTTAATTACTCTACGACAGTGCAATCCACTGCGGTTTATTAATGGCATTTTGCGACTAATTGTTATACTGCACAAGAAATTTCATAACCCTTGCTTTCTAGGACTCTCTACGACTACAGACCGTGAATTTTGACTTGTGAGCCGGTGCGGAGAAAAAAATGGAAGTGAATGCCGAGGACAAGATCGGTTCAATGCAACCTGCTTGTCCCTTCAATGGTAAGTAATATATATATATATATATATATATAGCGATATAACTAGAGATGCTCTCCGAATTGGGCGACTGCTTTGACGGAGATTACTTTTCCACACTCCTCACCAGTTCGCTTCCGGTTTTAGGCCCACATAATACAATTTATGGAAGACTAGAGCATCCCTACACATTTCTGATCCGATCAAAAACAGGTTATTTATGTTTCATAAGAGTATAATCTGGAATCGGTAACAAATTGAAGTTGCACGTTATGTGTTTCTTATTATTTATTCCTATTCACAGTTATGGGCCTGAAACTCAAGGGATGTTAAAAGACAGAAGTGCTTCGAGCTAGGGTCAAATCCTTCGAGGACAAGCTAGGTCCCGTGAAAGGTAGGAAAACGCAGAATTTGGTTTCCTCATGCTTTGTAATGAATCTTGTTCCTTAACCTGCATAATTCTTTGGACATCCCACACGAGGGGTATCTGGCTTGTGGGTCAAAAAAATCTGCTCAACTCCACTTGTGTAGCGTGAAGCTCAACGACGTATACGTCATAGAATAATGATTTTGGTCTAATAATTTACGTTTATTTCTAAATTTATGAAAATCCTGATATTGATGTTCAAACTTTCACAATGCCAAGTTCAGGTAGGAAAAAGTTAGCTAAAAACTGTCTCCACTGTTCTGTACAGCTGAAATGACATTATATTGCAGATAAAAACAAAATGCTGTGTACCATTCCAGCATTATAAAAAGAGGTTATGTTCCTCGTCTAAGTGCACTAATTAATTGTGATATCGCATTAGGTTTCTTCCTGTTAAGCTATTACTTTTGGCTTTATTTTGTTACTATTCACAAACCAAATATCAAGTTTAAGCTAGCCCGATCTCTTTCATTTTTCCATATTCATGCAGAGCGTGTTGCTGCACGGATACACAGCCACGGATACTCAGCTGCTGCTCATAAATTCAGGTAAAGAAAAAAAATATGCGGTAAATTATCATGATACCTATTTAGCGATCTTCCATTCTCCGTTGCCTGTATAAGTTGCACACTTTTGTAACTTATATTTACTAATAAATCATAGAAATCTATTTATCCATCTCAGTTAACCAGATGGGGCCGGGCCATTTCTCCCAACAGCTTCAACTGCATACAAAGGAGCATTATGTGAAGAAGCAAACACAGACTTAGTGCATGAGAATGAAGTTGTGATCAGAGTACTTTTTCTTTATTGCCTTTTCTTGCCTGCTTCGTTTTGTACATTTCAGTATAAAAAAGTACATTGAAGTATATAATGGATCTCTTTGTATGCTACATGCATCTAAATACTGCCTGAGGACATCCTTCTCAACTCCTGACCTTCTATATATAGTTCCTCCTAATTCACACTCCCGAGAAATTGAATCCATCTCTGAACATGAACCCAGTTTTTAAAGATCCTACAGCTGATACTGTTTTGAAGTGCATCAGCCAGATTCTTATGGAAGAAGAGTCCAATGAACAAACCTTTATTGCACGGGACTTTTCTCTTCGGGCTGCTGAAAAACCCTTTTCTGATATCCTTGATCAGAAAAGTTCCTCGTCAGACAGTGAAGTATCCGATCCAAATCAAATTATAAAGACTGTTAGTACTCACTGTTGCAATATTTATGGTTGTAACAGCTCCGAGACAGCTGACAACATGGTTGTGTCCAGCTTCATACACAACAGAGAAGCTCCGTCTGTTAACTACACTGTCCCGTTGAGTTTGCAGGACAATTCACCTCCATTTTTTCCTGAAAGCGTTTTTCAAACTTTCCCTGAGCAGGTGGATTCTTCTGTAAATGTAGCCCTTGGTGCGAGCCAATTGGATGTGTTGTTTAAGGGAGGGACAGAAGAGACTTGGGAACTTCATCATCAGGCAAATGAAATGATTCTTGATTTTGAAAACAACAAAGTGACTCCAGTCATGGCGACTAAAGAGAAAAGTTATTGGGATCACTCGGCATGTGAGCTGAAGGAAAGAAAGAATCATTACAAAGTGGAGAAGAAGTCAGAAACGAGGAGAAATAAGCACTCTTCAGTTTATGCTGAAGCAGCTGAGCAATATGGAATGTTTGCTGAGGTATTTCCGTCTAGTGGTGGAGATGAAGAGCCAGTTTCGTTAAACCTTAATGAAACATTTCAAAATGGTCCAGGTATGATACCTTATCTAAGAGAACAATCAAGAGGATCTGATTATGGAATGCTCTTCAGGAAGAACCACGTTAGCTGCAGGGAATTGGTTGATACGAGGACTCTTCTGATACACTGTGCAGAAGCTGTAGCAAGCAACGATCACGGGAGTGCAATTGAACTATTAACACAGATTAGGCAGCATTCTACTCCTTTTGGTGATGGATCCCAGAGGCTGGCCCATTGCTTTTCTAATGCCCTAGAGGCTCGCATGGCTGGCAATGGAAGTGAGGTATATGCAAGTCTTGCTGCTAACAGGGTGACATCCGAATGCATATTAAAAGCTTGCAGACGATTTATTTCAGCTAGCCCTTTCATGGTCATGTCGAATCTCTTCTCAACGCAAACTATCATGGACCTTTCTGAAAATGCAGCAAGGCTGCACATCATAAATTTCGGTATTCTCTATGATTTCCCATGGCCTTCCTTAATTCAGCATCTCTCAGTAAGACCTGGTGGTCCTCCGGTGCTTCGCATCACCGTAATAGAGTTTCCCCAGACTGGTTACAGGTCAGCAGAAACAATTGAAGAAATAGGACTTTACTTGGCAAGTTATTGTGATAAATTTAATGTCCCTTTCGAGTATAATGCGATATCACAAAAATGGGAAAATGTCCAGCTCGAGGACCTCAAGATCGACAGAGATGAAGTAACTGTTGTTAGCAGTTTATACAGGTTTCGGCACCTCCTTGATGAGACAGTAGTCTTGAACGGTCATAGGAATGATGTTCTTAACTTAATTAAGAGGATTAATCCAGCTGTCTTCATTCATGGGATCGTTAACGGGGCTTACAATTCTCCTTTCTTCGTTTCGCGTTTCCGGGAAGCCCTCTTCTACTTCTCATCATTGTTTGATATGCTCGAAGCCATTACAGCCCGTGAAGATCCAGAGAGGTTGGTGTTTGAACAAGAGGTATTTGGAAAGGAAATCCTGAATGTCATAGCATGTGAAGGATGTGACAGAATCGAAAGGCCAGAGAAATATAAGCAGTGGCAGGCTCGGAATTTAAGGGCTGGTTTCAGGCAGCTCCCACTGAAAGAAGGGATCATGGAAAAAGTGAGAGAACAAGTGAAGTCAAGTTATCACAAGGATTTTCTGATGGATCAAGATGGCCAGTGGATGCTTCAGGGATGGAAAGGCAGAATCCTATTTGCCATTTCCTGCTGGAAATCTGCCTAACCAGGAAATTAATCCATGCCTAGCTAGCTATGGATTTTTGCTCTTAGGGAGATTTTTTTTGTATTTGGAGTTCTAACTCGCTATTGCTAACCTATTTCAGACATGTGCTCATTGACACTTTATTACATATGAGAATAAAATTTCGTTTTGACAAGCTTCGAAGTTGTCTTATTGTGTTCTCTTTAATTTATCTTTACACATTATTATTGTAAAATCATCTAATTAAGTTGAGAAAAAAAGTGAAAAGCTTTATTGCTAAGCAACAAGCATCTTGTATCAGAGATCCGGAGATGAGAAACGCAGCATCAAATTTTCTGGCCAATAATATAGAACATGGTTGATATTATGATAGCTTTTGTGTTGTGGTTTTAGAAAAATAATAAAAAATCACTTTCAATTATGGTTGCTAAAGCTAAAATTTATATTTGGTTAAAATTATTGTTTAATCAAAAGCATGTCATGAGATATTTGTTTAAGATTGTGGTTGAAATTATAGTTACACCTAAAATGACCAAAAATGACATAATTATTCAACGTATAACACTAAACATCGAATACATATAATAGGACTAACTGGTATTATAAAAACTTCAATTATTGTCCCATCAAACTTGATGTGATCCCACGTTGAACACTATCCATTCATGAATATCTGCTTTCTCCATATGTTTGTGAACGTAGAACCACATCACTAAAAATATTCTAAGGAACAAAATTTGGATGAAGTTCAAACTAAGTAAATGCCATATCCCGTTTGGAATTCCTTCTTATTTAATTATATAGAGCCATTGGCGCCACAACAATCTAAACTTGTGTCTTATACGGAAATACTGGCATGTTCTGCAAAATTCTTCATCTTCTTTCCACTCCCTAAAAGTTTGCTTTATTACACATTGTATTGAAGAATGAAACCGATTGAATAACTTCTCTCTACTTTGTGGATGCCCTTTACAATAAAATTCTGGAAGATGATATCTTTTACCTCTATATGGGCCCAAAAATCCATTCGAATAACCAGAATCAACAACATAATACTTTCCTACATTAATTTTTTTTCCTGTAAGTTATTCCTAATCAGGTAATACAAGATAATATTAATGAAATTTATTACCATTTACAATATTAAACCTTAAGTACTTGTTGGTAGCTTTGGAAATTTGATATTAGGATTAACAATGGCTTCAAGAAAAATCCTTATATCATGTGCGCTATATTCTCATCATGTCCAAATAAATGTAAATTGCATGTCAAAGCTATATGATGCCATTATATTTTGTGTTGGTACATCTCTTTTGTCAATAAATGATATTTGATTTTCTTGTGATACACAAGCACAAACATGTGTTCCATCAATCGTTTCAATACAATTCTACATCTAAAAAATAGTTAACAAAACAATCAATTGAAACATAGTTGATATAATTTGTTTTGTTGTAACTTAATTATTAAGTCATTAAACAACTTTAATGTCACTTTAAAACATGACATATATCTATTGTGATTTCTCTCGGTGTTGTTAAAAATTCTGGATCTACTGGTTTAATTATTTCAACTACTAGCAAACACACCGACCCAAGAACTTCATTGAAATATCTACTCACAGTTTCACCTGAATATTAAAATCTCTCATGATCTTTCTTATTTGAAGCACTCATTACTAAAGTAAATAGAAACATGTTAACCTTCTCAATAACACACATTCTCCTTGATGGTTTTAATCCATACTATGTTTTTAAATCAACACACACACTCTAAAACGTGACTGCATCCTAAATATGTTAACACAATATATCCAATTTTCATTTAAAATTTCATTCAACCATTGCATTCTCATGTTGTGTGAAACCATATATGATTTTTTATAAATATAATTATTATAATACATGGCAATTGCTCCAGTTGTGCATAAAACTAGTTTACGCCAATCGAACTCTCTAAGCCAAAACAAATATCTTTATCATCATCATATTCGTTTTCATCATCATCTGTATTGCTATCGTATTCAATGGAATGGTCTTGTAAAAAGGAAGTTTTAATGCCATGTAATACTTAGGTTAGGAAGTATTTTAGGGGATTTGGCTAATAAGAAATAAATTGATCTTTGATGCAGAGACATCAAATTAGAATAATATTTTTTAGTTAATCCCACTTTGCCTTGCATTATGGTTGAGGATAAATAATGAATGCTTCAGTTATACAGGCATGGACTTGATCAGGGGTCTGGAAGGTATAATGAACTAGACAAATTAGTTAGTCTTTAGATTTTGTACTTCTTGTTAGAATTATGTTGATGAATGGAAACATGTAAATAATACGAGCAGAAAACAAAAAGAAACAGATAACAGTAAAGCCGAGGTGTGTACAAACATTGTCTTTAATGATATTTTCTCCACAAAGTTATCCCCCAGGATTGAATAGGTTCCTCCATAAGATGAGGTATGCAAAAATAATAAGTAAAAGAAAATAAAGAACCCAACAAGTTTTGAAAAGAAAAAAATAGAATAAATATTTTTTGGTTGTGTGCTACCTTTTACAAAGAGTTCATGGAGGAGATATATATAGGTTGAGAGTTTAAAATAGCCAATAAGAAAAATACATGGTAGAATAAAAAAGTGTTTAATAGAATTTTTGTAACATGTAGTTGTTGGAGGAATATAGATGTTGTGGTGATTGTTAGAAAATTAATTCCAGGAGTTGAAATTTTTTTCAATTTAAAGGTCAAAAACAAATTATTATTGAATACAAAAGGTCCATAAAGTTTATGCGTTGCCTTGCGTGCAAGGGGGCAATCAAAGGTTTTCCTTTTGCTCAGCCCAACCTTATACGTACGAGCTTACCACCCTTTCCTTGTTAGTTATTAACCCACATCAAAGTTCACTATATAAATACTAGAAAAATATTTTATTTTTTCAATATGGGGTTGGAAGCCCATTAATATATATACTTTATGTTCACGAGAAGAAAGTTGTGTTTTCTAAAAGTGGAATAAAAAAAACCTTTTTGATTTAAACACTTCAATTTAAAAGAAAAAAATAATATTTTTTCAATGTGCGATAAAAAAAACTTTTCGAAAAGATTTTTAAATATCATTATTTACAACATTTCTAGCATGTTGCTTCTCTTCTAATTTCTTCTGATCATACGCACTTAAAGACTTGTTTTGGTCTCTCTCCTAATTTGTTTAAAGGTCTAAAACTTTTAAACTATTATGTAAATTTATGATGAAAGACCACATATATTTCTTATAGAATCACGTATAGAAAACAAATATGGTTGGAAGTTTAGTATTTTTTTAGTTATGTAGTTGTTAATTTGAAAAACAACAAAAATCATAATAAAACCAAACACTAACAATTTTATTGAGCATAAAAATTTTATTAATTTCAATATTCATTAAAAAGTAATTTTACAATATCAAATACATGCTACACAATAAATAATTTTATCAATTCCATAAAAAAAAGTTCAATTTCTCAAAATCTCCAACTTAACAATAAAATTAAAAAAATATGATTGGTACCTATTAAAATAACTCATCATTTCTTCAATTATAATACATAAAAAATAGGTGTCTTTGTTTGCTTTTTGATACTTCACAAAAAAAAAAATCAATGATGGATGTTGACACTACTAACATAGATGTAAATTGATGCAGACGAGTTAGGGTGGTCAGATTTATGAGAGAATAAGGGGTTGCCGGTTTGTTTTTTTACAAAAAAAAGAGAGGAAGAAAATAGTGTAGGAAACTATTAGTTATAACTTATTTACATTTGCCGATGGAAATATTATGTCGGTAATTCATGGCATGTAAATTTTTTGATGAATTTTTTGTTCATCTTTTATTTTTTTTTACAAAATCAGAAATTACCAACATAATATAATTCATTGTTATTTTCATCAAAAATTACTGATGAAAATACCTCATCGCTATTTTCATTAGAAATTAGCAACATAATATTATCTATTGATTTCTATTTTTATTTTCTAAATTCCTAGTAGTGTTAGGTAATGAAAAACTTAGCCCATGTTCTTATACAAATGATGTTGTTTATTTATTTATTTTTGAGAAGTTACAAAAACATTGATGTTATAAAATCACATGAACTATCTTAAGATTTAAATATTTAACATAAAATTATTTTCGTATTTAAGTAAATATTATACAAATAATTTTTTATCCTCAAAGTCTAATTATTTTTTAAAACATTAAGAGCATTACAAGTTCCAATAGAGGATTTTGAATCTCTTCTAACTTTTACATATTCACTATTGATGGATCGGTATATTTTAAAAAATTAATTTTGAGCTCGAATTCTTATTTGGAAGGTCTAAAGGCAGGGTGATAACCCAATGTTGGTGGGTGAGGCTTACATCCATAGGCTCGGAAGAATATCATGCCCAGATGACATGAGTCTAGCTCGCTTCTAGGCTCAACGCCCTTGGACATGGTTAAAAGCAGAGTCCAAGTGGGCATAAGTCTGACAAGCTGCGAAACCCAATTGAATCCAAACAAACATGGTTTTAGCGAGCTGTCAGACCCAAATTTTTTGAGCTGAGCCTAAATGAACATGGGTTTAGCGAGTTGTCAGACCCAATATCCTTGAGTTTAGCTATACACTGAACACAAACGAATATGGGTTTGAAGAGTTGTCAGACCTAATATAAATGAGTTTAGCCACGTGCTGAGCCTAAGCGGGTATGAGTCTGGCGAGTTGCCGGACCCAACATCCTCGAGTTTATCATCCGATGATCCCTAAATCTCATCAAAAGAAATTATTTTATAGGTGTTAGATCT
>Ga0325405_1001537_pt1 | contig 23472 bp, 8 predicted proteins | sample PopdelMetagenome_21_FD_205663 | JGI IMG/M metagenome (GOLD analysis project Ga0325405, IMG submission 205663) | Populus deltoides microbial communities from Bellville, Georgia, United States - Xylem-Control-R2 | ecosystem: Host-associated > Plants > Phyllosphere > Stem > Wood/Secondary xylem...
AAAAAAAAAAAATGCAACAACCTGGGAGGGTTTCAAATCAAGTTGCAATTTTGGAGCCTAATTGTACCCCATTTTACCCAAAACTAGAGAGACAATGCAGTTTTAAGGATAAATTAAATTATTATCAGACGAATCTGCTTAAAAATTAAGCCTAAAGAAATAATTAAATTTTTAATAAGCCAATTTGATTTAATCATGAGCCAAATTGAAAATTAATTATGTCTAAGAATTAATTTGGGTCCAATTAAAAGATTTAATTAGGTGCAAGGACTTAATTATACTTTAAATAAGTCAAATTAATTTTATTAGGGGCTTCATTGGTGAAAAAATAAGTTTGGAAGCTTAATTAAGAAGATTAAAATTTTAAAAGACTAAATTTAATTTTGAGAGAAATTAGAAATTAAAGGCCTAAATTTAAGTTTACCAAAATGACGTTGTTTTAGTTACTGTTCATCTTCTTTAATTTCTCTGAAAAAACTGCTTAGAAAGCTACTTTCCAGATGCATTTAATGCCTCTACCCTTCACCAAATTTGACAAAACTTGCATGAAAATGATTACTTGACATTTCTCTACACCCCGGACTACCATTTAAACGTCATTAATAACATCAAATTACAACCTTAAAACAATAATCTTTGCCTAAAAACCAAGCTTCAACATACATATGCATATTAGTTTAAATATGAACAAATGCACCTAATCATCATAGTAATAAAAAAACATTAATAACCAAAGCATAATGTATGAACCAACAATCAAACAATAGTTTAATAAAGCATTGAAAGAGGGAGAGACGGTGTACATATTAAGTTATAACCCCCTATCAAAGTTTGAAAGTTTACATTGTAAAAAGAATATTATTTTGTTTTCTAGATTATTTGCTTCTTTCCACTAGATTTTCAGCTCGTTTTTTATATGACATTGACCTTGATTCTCTTTCTTCCTTCTTTCTTGAATTACACACAATTATTGTATCTTCTCTCATAATCAACTCTAAGGTTTTCATCTCAATCCTTATGTGTTTCCCCTCTTTTCTCTCTGTAATTTCTTCTAAAAAATCTATCTCTTTTTTTATACGAACCTCTTGATTGCGTAGTCAAATAACCCCCCAACAAAAATGATACTTACCCAAGAAAGCTGAAAATCAGCTTTGAGAAGTGTGACACAATGGAAACTTATCACAAGACATCAACACTAATGGAATTAAATCGAATAACGCCACAATATCAATTATATCTTGATAAGTCAAATTTGATCTTTGTTAGGGCAACGATAATGTGTTGCATCACATAAAACACGAGTTTATTTATAAATCCATGGCTTCCTACTTTTTAGCATGCTTTCACTTATGTAATGCTTTAAATAACCCTAATGGATCCCCATATATGAGCTAATTTGAGCCCACTTACAAAATTGACCCAAATAAATAAGAATAAACCAAAGACTAAGAAGAAAATAATAAAAATCTAAAATTAATATCCTAGATATGCTAGAATTAGATTTGCCACCCCTAAAAAGTTCTAAATAGGTTAGGAAATCTGATTTGAATGTGGAATTAATTATGAAGTCTTCTTACATCCATGTGCTTAGTTTCCTTGTTTTACATGAACAATTAATGAAGAAAATCTCATTCTTTTATAACTGTCAATTTAGTTTCCTTCCTAGACTAGGAGCATCATTAATTAATTTGTCTTAGCTTAGAAAATCAAATCTGACAGCCCCTTTAACATCCTTTGTTGACTATGAAACTTCCTCTTTTGTTGATAAATATTATCCTAAATAATAAGGAAAATAATAAATAAAATTTCCTTGAATTTTAAGAGAATATTTTGTTGATTTAAATCCTTATAGAATTAGAAAATCAACCCCAAACAAATTTGATATGATTAATTAACCCAAGCCAACTTTGGACCTCATGTGGCCTAAACCTATATTCATTAAGAAGGACCAAACCAAACCTAAAATACACTCTAAATAAACTTTCTTTGTTGTCTAAAAACATCTCATGTATAGCCTGTCCTAATCTGGTTGAATTACCAACCAAAAGAATTGGGTCAAACCCATCATCCATAAGAACATCAATCTGACTGAATGCATCCATAGGTAAAAACCCATCATGAAAAAACCAAGGTTGAACCATATACTGAATTGTATCAACAACCAATCTCAAACACACAATTGAATGACCAAGGTTGAACCATATACTGAATTGTATCAACAACCAATCTCAAACACACAATTGAATGCTTACTATAAGAAATCCAAGATTGAACTTGAACCATATCATTTCCTCCCTCTTCAAGAAGATTCGCACTCGAATCTTGAATATGATTAATAACGACTTCATTAGTCTCTTGTTTAAGCCTTTGGAATTCTCTTATTGCTAACACCTTTCTCTAACAACATTGAATGGAAGTAGTGACTGATAAGAATTTCAAATAAGCACGTCATACTAACCATTTGCGTATATACTTTTGAATGATAACCATAATGGCTCTCCTTTGTCTTTCATTCTTTTAGGATTGTACCTTATTTTCCTATAAAGCTTGAAATTCATAGAATAATCTTTTACACTTATCAACTTCTCGTTCTAAAACCCTCAAATTATGACTTAGTTTTTTGTATCCTTGAGCTAGAATCCTCTTTTGTTCTCTCTCCCTTGCTGAATACATGAAAAAAATAGGAAAAAAAAGAAGAAAAAGAAAAAGACACAACAACAATATAGTTTATGACAAAAAGAACATTGATTTAGACTTGAAATTACAAATTTGACTTTTGTTTGGACTAGAACAGATCAAAAATAAACATATGCAAAAATGACTCAAACAATAGCCAAATGTCCCAAATATAATGATAATATACTGGTAAAAATGGAATCAACTGAAACAAAACAAGTTTTGAAAGCTAACCTAGGCCTAACGATGTCCAAATGACTTAAAACTTGATATTTATTGTGATTTCACACTAAATAGCCAGAATATCAATTTTGAGTTAATTAAAATAAGTTTTGAAATGCTTCCGCTTAACATATGTGTTGCAGAAGTGTCTTAACCCAAATAACGTTTTTTAATTGCTTCTTTTTTTTTTTACTTTAATTAGCACACAATAAACACAAAATAACAAGAATAAACACAAGAAAGAAAACAAATAATAACCCGAAATAAATGAAGACAAGCGAAGAAAAACTAACGCGAAACAAATAGATAGCGAAAACAAAAAGGATATAACTTGATTCTGGAGCGCAACTTTAATATCAACTGATACGAACCTCTTGATCATATGATCAAGCAACCCCCAACGAAGATGATACTTCCCTAAGAAAGCAAAACTGAAAATCAGGTTTGAGAAGTGTGACATTGTAACAGCTCGACCCAATCTGTCATATATTGTCCGCTTTGGGCCTTACCGCCCTCACGGTTTTGTTCCTAGTGACGTGAGCCCACTTTTGAGCCCGACGCCCCAAAACACGCATGACAAATTGGCAACCAGCACTCTTAATAAGGCCAGCTACCACTCCTTCACCCGCCGATGTGGGATATTACAATCCACCCCCCTTAAGGAGCCCGATGACCCTATCGGCACAACCGGACAGCCAGTGAGGTTAGCTCTGATACCAAATTTAACAGCCCGACCCAATCTGCCATATATTGTCTGCTTTGGGCCTTACCGCCCTCACGGTTTTGTTCCTGGTGACACGAGCCCACTTTTGAGCCTGACGCCCCAAAACGTGTATGACAAGTTGACAACCAGCACTCTTAATAAGGCCAGCTACCACTCCCTCACTCGCCGATGTGGGATATTACAGACATAATGGAAACCTGTCCCAAGGCATCAACACTATTGGAATTGAAACGAATGATGCCACAATGTCAATTATACCTTGATAAGTCAGATTTGATCTTTGTCCCGGCAAAGATAACATGTTACATCACGTAAAACACAAGTTTATTTTATAAATCCATGGCTTCCTGCTTTTTAGCATACAAAAGACTTATATAATGCTTTAAATAACCCTTATGGATCCCCATGTGTGGGTTGATTCGATCTCACTTATAAAATTGACCCAAATAAATAAAAATAAACCAAAGAGTAAGAAGAAAATGATAAAAATAATAAAAATCCAAAATTAATATCCTAGATATACTAAAATCAGATTTGTCACCCCTAGAAAGTCTCAACTAGACTTCTTGTGCTTAGTTTCCTTGTTTTACATGGAAAATTAATGAAGAAAATCTCTCTCTTTTATACTTGTCAATTCAATTTCCTTCCTAGAATAAAAGAATCAATAATTAATCTGTCATAGCTTAGGAAATCAAATTTGGCAGCCCCCTAGCATCCTTTGTTGACTAGGAAACTTTCTCTTTTGTTGATAAATATTATCCTAAATAATAGGGAAAATAATGAGTGAAATTTCCTTGAATTTTAGAAGAATATTTTACTGATTTAAGTCTTTGTAAAATTAGAAGTCAACATCAAACAAATCTGATCTGATTAATTAACCTAAGCCAACTTTGAATCCCATATGACCTAAATTTATATTCATTAATAGGGACCAAACCAGACCCAAAATACACTATAAATAAACTTTCTTTGCTACCAAAAAATTATCATGCATAGCCTGTCCTGATTTGGCCGAATTACCCATCAAAAAAATTGGATCGTACCCATCATTTATAAGAACATCAATCTGACCGAATACATCCCTAAGTAAAAATCCATCATAAAAAAAAACAAGGCTAAACCTTATACTAAATTATATCAACAATTAATCTCAAACACGTAACTTAATCCTTACTATAAGGAATCCAAGGCTGAACTTAAACCGTATCACCTTTACTCAATAGTAGATGCCTTTTTATAAGCAAACCAAAACAAAAAATTTCAAAACAACAGTGGTTTTTTCTTAGAGGTTGTTAGGGAATATTCCTCTCTGAAATAGGTGGTGCATGATCCCTTTCTTTTTTTCCTTTTATAAACCAAAATCACATATGAGAAAACAACCTTGAAGTCTTTTCTGTCATGGTGAATTTTTCTTCAATCATAGATGCTTAGGTTGGGTATTTTTTCAAGATCATTTTGAAGATTGAGCCATAAAAGTATCATTTATTGACCTATACCTTGTATAGGGGATGTAATTATGTCATTAGAAACAAACCATATTGGATTTAGAGGTCTAAAACTCCACATTCATTGATGGGAAGGTGAGCTCTCAATTAACTTGAATTTGTCAATATAGAGGTGGCTGATCAATGACAAAATGTTATCGAGCTCATTGAACCGAATAAGGTACAAAAATGTGATGAGAATAATCGATCCTTATAAAGGAGATGTTTCCAAGTCATGTGGTGGTGGTCGGAGCTTGTGAGGTGGTCAGAGATGTAACATTCATTCGCCTGAAAGTAACAACTCAATCAACCTTCTAGGCTGAAGGAGATGATAAGATGGCCAGACAACGTGTCATTTATTTCTTCATTAAAGTCTGAGTAACGCGTTGTTCATTTAAATTCTAAAAATTAGGTTTTTTAAATAGCATTTTAAGAAAATTTCAATTTATTCCATGCCTTTCTAACTTAAGCATATGAATCCTTAACTAACCCTAAAATTTTTTAATTTTAGCAATTACACACCTAGAAACCTTGATTTAAATCCTTTAATTTGATCGTCCCTTTTCATTTGGTCCTTGTCTTCCAGGTTATTCAATTTCACCCTTATCAACCATTAAACTTTTAATTTATTTCAATTAGACCCCTAATTTGATTAATTTCAATCCCCGAACTCACTCGCTTTATGCATTTTTGTTCTTGATTTGGAAATTCTTCAATCTAACCCTTAATAAGCCTTTAATCTTTAAATTTCTTTCAATTCAACAATTGATTGCACCAATTTAGCCTTTTGAAATTTCAATTATGTCCTTAATCTTTCAATCTTTGTGAATTGATTCGAATTAGGTCTCCAAACTTGATTTTTCTTCAATTGAGTCCTTGATTGAATCCATAAAACCTATTAGAAGTAAATTAAGTCCTTAAACTTAATTATTTCTTTCAATTTTGGCCAAAATGACTTTGAAATTTAATTTTTCTTCAATTAAGTCTTTCATTAAGCCAATTAAACCAATTAAAAGTTTAATTAAGTCCTTAAACTTAATTAATTCTTCTAATTTTGGTTAAGTTGGATTTCAACCACCACTTCCTTTCTGTCATGTCTTTATTTAGCTGATCGAGTCAAAATATTCCAGTCTAGTTATTTTGGTCTGTTGTAGCTCGAGGACTTATCTCCTTGTGTCTTGAAAATATTTTTGGATTTTAAATTTTAAATTTTTTTTATTTTTTAAAATGTATTTTTATAAAATGATTTTTGAAATCCAAAATTGGGTTATGATAGCACGCATCGCCCAAAAAGCGTTGGTGCCTCTCATCTACTAGTGTGTGGAGAGTACGTACTAGCAACGTTTTGAATTTAAAAATTATTAATCAACGTAACAAGACCAAAAATTCTGCCATGAATTTGAAATTAACAAAAAAATCTCCTTGAAAGGATGAAAATGTAATTGGACATATGAACTATTGTTTTATGATTGTAAGGGTAAAAATATCTTTTCACTATTTTATAAATAATAAAAGACTAAAATACCTATGGTCAATAATTATAAATTTTTTATATTTAGAGTAAATTAGTTATTTTACTATTTTAAAAAATAAAAAATAAATATACTCTATGATAATTTTTTAATGAGCAATGATTCATTAAAAAAAAAAAATCAAATTATCCTCAAGGTAACAAAGTGAAAAGGATGGATATAACTCATGATATTTTTTTAATGACCAATAAATTATTAAAAATATTGACTTATCTCCTATACAAAGACACCCAGTTTGTTTTAGAAAAAAATATGATGATTTTATTATAATAATTTAGAATAAAATCTATCTAGTGTTATAGTAAAATATTCATGGCCGGTAAGTTTTTGCATAATATATATGTTGGAATAAAAATGAGAATATCACCTGCTATAGAAAAATTTACGCACTATAAGTTTTTTTTATATATATAATATATATGTTGGAATAAAATAAGAATATCACTGAGCCGTGCAATTGGGGACCAAAACTCCATTCTACGGAACAAAAAACCTAACGTTACCTCACTATTTTTATATATTAAATAAATGTATAAAAGGAAAGGAAGAGCTACCCTACACGGCGGCTCCAGCGAGAGCTACAATCCCCTCCCTCGGCTTCCCCTTCCCTCCCTCTGCAGACATCAATCAATAGGATGTCGAATCCAAACACTACTAATTCTTCCTCGGAAACTGTTTCTCGGATCCTTACGGAACACGAATTACCTTTTTAATTTCTTTTGGGGTTTTGACTTCGAGAGACAACAAACAATTATACAAACCTTAAGAAAACATTACACGGCATGGAAATCGAGGTTTCGAGTTCGATACCGCCGTCAACTGTAGATTTAGAGGAGAGAAACAAGGATCAGGTGCGCGTGAGGAGAAAAACCTTGAAGGTAGTGCTGGAGCAGTGCCAGAGAGCTCTTGAATTGCTAAATAACGCTGACGGAGTTGACGATGACGGGTATACCAGCGGAGAGGAATCCAAGGAAGTGGAGTCGTCGCCGAGCCGAGACAGCTCATCAACTTCCCTTGGCGATCAAGAAGCCGATGAGGTAGAGTTTTTGGCTAATGGCCTTGTTTTCTAATTGATGTTATAGGTTTTCGATTACAAGAAAACTTTATTTAGCTAATAACTATCCTTAGATAATTAATATTTCGATGAATTTAGAAGGAAATAGAAGGAAAACAAACTGGATGCTGTGAATTATTGGAGTTAAACATATAAAATGTAGAAGAGAGAGTGTTGAAGTTTGCTCCTGAGATGTTGTCTTTTTTCTTTTATCTCTCCCTCTTTCTTAAACTGCATAATTCAAGGATACGGTTAGTATTTCATAGACAACTGATTTATTTGGATAATATGGACATAACTGATAATGTGGAAGAAGCTAGAACTTAGTATTTCCTGGATGGAATTTGTTTGGCTGTTTTATTTGGTTAATTTGCAAAATTGAGTGTTATTTAAGCTATCTGTGGTTCAATGCAATCACTTCGTTTTCCAAGTTTTTTTTTTCTTTTCATATTTTGATCTAGTTATGATTTCGGGGGCCAAATATTTTTTTTCCTGATGCAGTTATGCGACCTCCTCAAATCGAGAGTTGAATGCCCTGACTTCCTTGAGAAGCTTGAGTGTGCTCAACTCTCTGTTTCACAAAACATTACTGGTAAGTGCTGAGAGATGCTTCCTGCCATAATATAGCTGATCTGTTGTTACCAATTGCATGCAGATTTATTTGTATGTTGAAGTTTATATGTAGAACATCAGTGCTTAGATATTTAGGATGGTAGTTTCCTCATTATATAGTCTGGATGTTAATGAGCTCTTGTATGGTGGCAGAAGAAGGTAGTTCTTGGGACATGATCAGTGAGAATGATCTCTGGGAAGCTGAAATTGATGAATCAGATCAGGAAGATTATGTCCTTGTCCGGGAAGAAGATATAGTAGAGGGTATTGCGTGCTTCATGGCTGCCTATTTGTTGTCTCTTAAACAGACAAAGGTATGTGATGTTACTGGTTCATGGTACCTTTTCCATAATTGTTGAAGTAATAAATTGTGCTAATCATTGTGATCTTCTGTGGCGTTTGTGCGATCAACCCTTTTTCCCTACCTGTTATATCTGTGATCCACAACTGTTAGGCGAATTCTCCAGGCTGGTTGATTCCCAAGAATTTATAAAATTAGTCTCATCTATTGCTTGTATATCAGCACAATAAAATACATGGATGTATGTGCATATGCACAGAGGCACTACTGCACACATGGATACACTTATAAATACAGAACATCGAGGGGTAATCATATTAGTGAATAGGAGCTGTTGGAATCTACAATTTACATCTTTTTTGGAGGAAAACCTTACAACATACGTGTCCATGCAGCCAATGGATATCATTAGAATGAAATATCCTGTTTGACCACTATTTGCAGCTGTTTTATTGCTTGATGCAAGATGTTTTGAGTACTGAACTGTGTTTGTTGTATCACCACAATGAGTTGGCTTTTAATCCGCTACATGTGAGCTGCAAGGAAATTTTTTGGTGTCTTTAGTGCTAACAAAGACATTTTGTCTGAGATTCTTATTTGGGTACTTTCTACTTACAGGATTTGGCCCCGACGCAACTCCAGGAAGGTCAGTTCAAAGCTTTTATAATAATTTCCAGTCCTATTCCGAGCGCATTTTATTCTTCAGCTGAAATAAGCTTCCTTTTCAGCACTTAATGCAAAAGAATTCTGACATTTCCTGTTATATTTCTTTTAGCCCTTAGCAAGACATTCTCGGTAAAAAAGAAAAAAGGAAAGCTTCGGAAGGCCTGGGATGGAAGCAAAGTCATTTATAATGTAGCATCTTGGGGAGCAACTGCCATTGGGTAGGCTATCTAATTTAAATTGTTATTAATTTAGTGGTTTTTCTTCTTGCATTGGTCATCCGATTATCTTTATGTGTGGTTTTCTTGTACACAATATCCATTAAGTCTACATTTTCCTGGAATGATATTTTGATATGCATATTATCATTCAAACTATAACTGGAAAGAAATTTTTGCTGACATTCTCCTGATGTTTCTGGTTTCTCTACTTAACAGGTTATATCAAAACCCTGTACTCTTCGGGGCTGCCTCAAAAGCCTTCTGGACTTCCTGTCATGTTATATCCAAGCTTCTTTGATGTCCTTGGTACATGTTGGGATATCCACTGTTGTATTCATGCTTGTGCTGCCATTGCAGCTTGGAGTTTCACCTGTGAGTCATTCTTTTCATGCTACAGACGAATTGATTTCCCTGACATGATTTAATCTGTAAATATTCTTCCTTGTCAAGTATTTCCGAGTGCCAATTCAAATTCATTGGTAAGATGAGATCTCGTTAGTTGTCCCCTGGACTCCCCTTCCAAACTGCACAATTGGCTTTAATGAACAGAAATGTATCTACGGTGTTTCAGTTGGAAATAATGAATTTTCATTTTCCATATTTTCTGGCGTGATGAGTTTGCTTGGTGGTAAAAAGGAATGTTTTGGACGTACAAAATTGGTTTGGTCACACAACTAAGCAAATGTTGGCGTCTTCCTATCAGAACCATTTTACGTGGAATCTAATTCAGAGTTAGATTGAAGAAAATTTGTTGCTCTTGCTCCTGCCAACCCATTACTAAGAAGCCCGTTTGATAAGCAATTGGTGAAAACCTCTACAATTATCCTTTATCTTTTTGGGTATAGCTCCTATAGTTTTGCGTATAAGCAACAGATGAAGGGGCTTGTTTGGATACGGCAGATATTGTTTTTTTAAATATTTTTTATTTAAAAATATATTAAAATAATATATATATTTTTTATTTTTTTAATTATTAACGCATCAAAATAATTTTAAAAAAATTTAATTTAAAGATAAAAAAATTTTGGTAGCGTGGTTAGGGTTAAAGGGTCTGAAAATGTAGCTAAAGTTCTTTTTTAAATAACTTTTTTTTTTTATAAAAATATATTAAAATATTATTTTTTAAATTTTTTTTATATCAATGCATTAAAATATTTTAAAAAATATAATTTTATAGAATAACAAGTAGGACCGAACACTTGATTGCAGATGAGCCATTTCACTATTTCATCTTGGATATACGTTTAACTTTTTGGAAGCATTTTTGCTCCTTTTTCTTCCTATTTGTTTTTTTCTTTTTTTTTTATAATTTTCTGAGTTAAGTTGACCAAGTATATTTTAGAGCTAGGCATTAAAATTAAACAAGAAACTTAATACGGATTCATATTTTCCTGTATATTGTGAGAGGGAAAACACGGTGGTTTCGCCTAAACATTTGATCCTTGTTAGCTTGGAATTATTTGATCTATTTCACAATTTTCTTTTTACAAGTTTATTACATTATAAAAAATTATTTGATTTTACAAAACATAAAATGAAATTGTTGCTTGCAGAAAAAAAAAAAAACCAAGGATTAAGTTTGTCGAGGTGGCATTGGTGTAGTTTATATATATATAATTGTTTAAGATGCACTTTTTTGAATAATTTTTATGATTTTATTTTTAGTCATTGTTTAAGATATGATTGAGAAAGGCATTAAAAAATGATGTATAAAAAAAAAGATGTTGGTTACTCATATTTTAGCTATAAAAAAAATATTAATTTTAATGCCAGCAAGTTATATTTGATAAAAAGAGTTCTATTAAAGTATTGTTTAGCTATAATCTTGTCTAATAAAAAAACACAGATTATGGTTTTGGAAAGTTTTTGAATTCAGGTTAATTTTTAATTTTTTAATTTTTAAATGCTAGAAATAGATTTATTAAAGTTATTATGATATTTTCATTAAAAAAAAAGAGTTTGAAAAAAGCGCTTTTTAAAACCTAGAAGTCGAAAACCTAACTTTCCAGCTACAAGGTGGCAACAGGAGTTCAACAAGTAGTCTATATGCTTTGTCCATCTGATCTAACTAGAAATAAAAATTACAGGGGAGACCCGCACATGCTTTCCCTGCTATTTTTAAGCCAAAAATTGACATAGTGATTCAAGGCTACTAGGTTGTTTTTATGAGCCTTTATTTGTTTTTTAATTAATTTGAATTCATTTATATAAAATTGTTTTTATGATGTTATTCCATTAAATACCATTTTAGATTTGTTTTCAAACTGGATTATAACATTTTTTTTAATTATACTAGCAAGTACTTTTTTTTACCGTCTTTCCTGATTGTTTTTTTTTCCTATAATTAAATAAATACGATTATATTTGACATGTTATTTCAAAGTATTTCAAACAATTTGGCATTTATTTTTAAATAAGAGTCCAGCCTTTTTTAATGTTAGCAATTATTATGTAGATTATTCTATGTAAATCTGTCATGGAATTTTGTTTTTATATTTTTCTTCATGAATATTCTTTTGAAAATTAATTTCAAGTCATTATAGTTATTGAAAGTGTTTTTTATTGAATTTCTATTGCTTTTTGTTCAATGAACTATGCTTCTTATTAGAAATATATTTCTTGGTTAAAAAAATAATTCAACCACAAAAACAAGTTTAAAAAATAATATTACATTTTGGTATCATATTTTATTCATTGTATTGTCTATGAATATCTATTTTTATTATCGTATGATTTCTTAAAAATAGATTTTAAAAAGTTTTAAGATATAGGAGTTCTAATTATTCTTATTTCAAATATTGAGAAGTTTTTTATATATTTATTCTATCTGCTTTTTTTTTATTGAACAAATAACATATCTTGAAAAGATAGATTTAAAAAAATAGTGATAAGAAAATGAGGAATTATACTAGAAAATTATTTTGTTCTTATGGAATTTAAATTAGTGCTTTGCTTGAAATACTTTTGACGTATAATTAGATAAAAAAAACTAAAGAGCTCTCTACCAGAGAAAATCAAATAACTTAATATACATCTAACTCTTAACTTTTTTTTTAGTCTTTGTTTACCATCAACATATATAAATCTCGAGCAATTTTATTAAGTGCATACATCAACACTTTGGTTTGTAGTTAAGTTTTGTTTTTATGTATGAAAACACATTGATAACACCAATATTTTTTTATGTTGCAATTTTTGAATATGATCTACGGTGAAGGATTGATGATCTCACTAGTCTCTTAAATATAGGACCAATATCCAAGTATTAACATTTGCTAAAAAGTGTGACTTTTCACTGTAGCAATGACAAGTGAAAAACCAATGTCTTTTTTATTTTGGTCCTCAATATTTTAGGACTTTTGTTTTTTTTAAATCAAATTTAGTTTTTTTTTCAATTTCATTCTCCAACATTGTGTTTACTGGGTATTATTGGACTTCATGACTTAATTTGATTTGCTTTCTATAGAGTTATCCTAGTCTCATAACTCAGGTCGTGAGTTTTGAGGGTTAGCCATATTGACTCGAGTTATTTTTTTAATCTTTTTTAATTATTATTTTTTCAATTTTATCCTTGAACATTGAGTTGATTGAGAATTGAGCTTTATAATTTATTTTTTATTTTCTTTTTATGATTATTATGATCTCATTGCAAGTTAACCAGGTTGACTTGGGTTTTTTTATCCTTTTTTTAATTGAATATTTTTTTCAATTTCATTCTTCAAAATTAAGTTGATTGGGGATTGAAATTTATAATTATTTTTTATGTGTTTTCTATAGAGTTATTTTGGTCTTCTGACTTGAGTATGACAGGTTAACCCAAGTTGACTTAGGTCATTTTTATCCTTTTTTTTTCAATTTAATCATTCAACATTAGGTTGATTGAGAATTGAGATTTATAATTTTTTTCTCTTTTTATAAGGTTATCATAATCATATGACTTTGGTATCAACTTAGACTAGTTGACTCGGGTTTTTTCTTCTTTTTTTTCAATTTAGTTCTTTTATATTGGGCTGATAGGGAATTAAGTTTCATAATTTATTTCAGCTTGCATTCTACAAGGTTATTCTGGTTTCATGACTTGGTTCATGGGTTTGGTCGGTTGACTTGGGTTGACTCAAGTGGTTTTTATGTTTTTTCTTAATTGATTTTTTTAATTTCATCCTTCAATATTGGGATGATTGAGAATTAAGTTTTATAATTTATTTCTATTTTCTTTATATGGAGTTATCTCGATCTCATTATCCATGTTGGCAAGTTAGCCTGGTTGACTCGACTCTTTTTTTAGTTGAATCTTGTTTTAATTTCATCCTTCAACATTGAGTTGATTAAAAATTTAATTTAATGTTTCTCTTTCTTTCTATAGGGTTATCAAGGTCGCATGAACTAAGTAGCAGGTTTGATTGGTTAACCCAAGTTGATCTAATATGTTGTCATTTCAATATTTTTTAAAAATATCATCTTAATGTTTTTTAGTCAAACTATATTTTCATCGGTTGTCCGAGTTATCTTTAAATTTACCAATTCGACCATGTTAATCCTCATATAGTTAAAAAATAATTTCTAAAAAACACGTTAATAACATCTGAATATTATATTTTTTATGATAAAAAAATTGATCAAACACATAACATAGCGCATGAAATAATCTAGTATATTCTAGTACAAAACAATAGGTAGTAGAGTTCATTTACATATGAAAGATTTTGAACATTCCAATGATATATTTCCTCATCTTTATTTATGGTTCAATTTATGAGATCTTGTAGAAACTGGGGAAGCCTATAGGACACTTTCCTACACAAAAATCATGCTTATGATGTGAAGATGGATTATGCCTGTTTGGCATTGTTGTTGATATTGTTTTTCAAAGAGTTTTTCGCTTAGAAATGCATCAAAATAATATATTTTTTACTTTTTAAAATTTATTTTTAACTTCTACACATCAAAAAAATCTAGAAACACCAAAAATATTTAATTTGAAGCGAAAAAAATAATTTCATTTTTTTGCAAAAATGCTTTCTAACTGCAAAAATAAACGGGGCTATAATATTTGCTTATTTAAATGATATAAAAGCCAAGTTGTTTAAAGCCTCCTAAGACAATAGTTTGAGGACAATAGCATTAAATTAAAAATTAAAACTTAAAATTAATTATGATTAAGATTAAATTAAAATAATAAAATCTAAAACAAAATAATTATGAAAAGAGATGACACCGTTAGTTTTTTTGAAACAGATAAATGCAATGAAAACAATAATTTAAATTTTTGTGGGAGTCCTAGTGATCATGTTAGATAAAGAAAGGTCGTTTAAGATTTGTGCGAAGATTACTTAAAGATCAATTCTTTTTTTTTAGGTTTGATCAACTATTCAAATCTAGGTTGTCGCAGACTACAAGTTATCCAATTGGTTAGCCTCTAATTATAATCCACACGAACCATCAGATCAGAAATCAACTGAAACCTTTTTAGAAGAAAGAGAGTTATGCTTTAAGTGCTAGCTCTTTTCTTGTGTATTTTCAAATGTTTATGTATGGTATGTTTTGTGTAAAAAATATATGAGACATAACATTTTATTTATAGAAAAACCTAATAACTCATAAATGATAAAATATCATTTTGCTCCTTCAATAATATCATAATTATTATTTCAATATAGTTTTAGAAATTCATACAATGAAGTACCTACTTGGATTTTCTAGGTCTAGAACTATAATATCTTATATAAGTTATATTTTTATCCTTAATTTCTAAAATTTATTTACAATTAAGTTACACTTGATTAATTATCTCATTTTAATTTGTTACTAATGGTTCTTTATGTGTGTGACCCATTAAGTTCTCTAATATGTTTGCCTAAATATAAATCACAATATCAAATAACATAGTAAATAAACAAAATAATTTAATTTACTATCAACTCAATAATAGATTGATTTATATTTGAAGATCAAGTGTAACATCTAGAAATGTTTCACAATCTTCAGAATATTTGGAAAATCATATATGATCTAGCTTAACCTTTTAGTAACTAAGTTCTCAGTATAATTATTATCCTTCCATAAAAAAAATATTTCAATTTAAATGTTAGAGTATAGAGTATGTTTGCTCTGTCAAATTATGTTTGTTCTCAATATTAGAGTTATTGATTTTTTAAATAAGATTTGAAACTATTTTCAGGTCTCTTTCTACATTGCGCAAGGATTTCATATTGTTCGAGAACACATGGAACATTTTTTTCCCAATACATCTAAGGTGATGAGTCCTCCTTTAGTTACTCAAATACATTTATGTAGTTCATGTTATACCCAATAATTATTTATTTGTTACCTTTGATTAAGGCAATATATAGTTAGAATTAAAGAATAACATTTCTTATATAAGATAACTAAGTAATCTTAAATTTAAGGATCACTTACATGACTGTTACATTAGTCTTTCTATAGACAAACGTGATTTGTTCATAAAAAGTTTTCATACGGGTCAGTTCACTACATATATAATTTGACAAACACCTATTTATTAGTTTTAAATATCCCTTATACAACGGCTTATAAGAATATCTGCTTCATTTATAAGTCTTAATATCTCTAATTAATGTATTGTCTTAATAGAGCATTCACCAGAAATATTTAGAAACAATGTTTTAATTCAATAAGAATCTCATAATCATAACCACTTCTTATAATCATAACCACTTTATAATTTTCTTTGCAAAATATTTTTGTCCTAATGATTTTATATTTACTTTAGATTCATTAATCAAATATAAATAAATATTAAAGATAAAGAATATATTTATTAATAATAAATATATTTTTCTTGAACAAAGTCCTTGCCGTGTGTAACCAATCGATTAGCTTCAAATCATATACACTAACAGACATATCGTCGATCATATTTTTTCAAAAAGGCTAGGCAATTCCAAGCTTGATTTTCTTGACCCTTCAACCTTTTTTATATTAAAATTTTTTTATTATTTTTTTTATTTTAAAATAAAATTCATTTTAAATAAAATAAATACAATGATATTTTAAAAATTACTGGATGATGTCATAATTTTCAAATAAGATTAGAGCTTTTTATGATAATATCAATAATTATTTTATGAATAATTATATATGAACATAATATGTAATTTTTTCTTAAAAAAATTGCTCACTAATTAATTTAGGCGAGTCCATAAAATCTAACAAATCTAAATAGTTAATTGTGGATCTTTTACTAGTGAGTCGTGCAAAAAGCCTAGGAGACTCATTTATGTTAAATGGTAGAGCCATCAACAGGATCACTATGAAATATAGGTATAATATATTGCAGTTGGATGACATGCTAGATCAACTAGTCGACTTTAATGTGTTATAAGCGGCTACCATCACATTAAGATCAAACTAGAGGATGACTGAAAGACAAACTTTAAGGCACAACATGGGCTATATAAGTTGATTGTGATTCCGTTTGGGATGTCCAATACCCCTAACATTTTCATGAGATTCATATGCCAAGTTTTGAGAACTTTCATGTTAGGTTTGTAGTAGTTTATTTTGACGATATTTTGATCTATATCCCCTTTTTATAGTCATGTTTGGAGCTCTTGTATGTTGTTTTCAACACATTTAGGTAAGAGAAATTATATGTGAATCATAAGAAGTGTATGTTCTTTACCAACATTATCATATTTTTGGATTTTGTGATTTATGTTGATGATGTGCATATTGATCAGTCCAAAATGGCAAAAATTATGAAATGGCCTCCTCTAAAAAGTTAAGTAGACACGGGTAGGTTTTCTACTTGGTCTCAAAGGGTCTCAAATTTGTCTGGTGATGGGCATCGTAAAGATAGTATGGGAGCGTTGCGAGGACTTCATGAGGATACTATTTTTAGACATTTTAGGGCATCATCGCAAACAAAAAGGACAGCTCGACATGAACAGACAGTTGTGCCTTCACCAGCAACACCAATGGGAACTCCTGCCTCGTATGCAAATCCTACTTTTATAGCATAGATAGTAAAGGCGGTGATGGAGACCATAGGTAGTGCCCTAGCTCCTGTAGCCCTAGTAGTGCCACTAGCTCCAATGATTACAGCACATGTAGATAATGTAATTGCCTTAGTATGAATTATGAAGAGCATGAGAGAGATGGGTTGTGGACCTTGTATGAGAGATCAGGATGCCAAAGTTGTAAGTAGATGGATTAAGAAGATAAAGAAGACCCTGATACAGATAAAAGTACCAAATGAACTGAGGGCAGACTATACCACTCAACTACGGACCGACAGAGCCTAGTCATGATGGGAGACAGTGTAGTCAATGAAAGTCATGGGGTTATGGATGTTGGGAGTTTTTAGAGTTGAATTTGAGAATTAGTTTTACTTACAGTGTCACTATAAAATAAAGAAACAAGAGTTCTTAACATTGAGGCAGGGTGCAATGTTTATGTTGGAGTATGAGAGGAGGTTCAACGACCTCTCAATGTTTGCCCCACATCATGTGGCCACTGAGCAACACATAATAGAGAAATTCAGAGATGGACTTAAGTAGGAACTGAAACAAAGGTTGATAGCTCTGCAATTTGAAGATTCAGCTACAAGAATTACTATAACAAGGGTTTATACGCCCATGTAATTCACCCCATGGAGCTCTAGTTTTATTTATGGAAAAAAATGATGGAACCTTTAGGCTCTGTATAAACTATAGACAGTTGAATAGAGTGACGATGACAAATAAGTATATGTTACCATGGGTAGATGACTTGTTTGATCAATTGAAAGGGGCCATAGTATTCTCAAAAATAGATCCGAGATTAGGGTACCATTAGTTAAAGATCAAGAAGCAAAATGTACCAAAAACTACCTTCAGGACTCGTTATGGTCACTACGAGTTCCTGGTAATGCCCTTTAGATTGACAAATGCATCGACAATGTTTATGAATTTGATGACCTTACTCAGATAGATTTATAGTGGTGTTTATACACGATATTTTAGTTTATTCTAATTCCTATTTGGAGCATGAATAACACTTGAGACAGGTGTTGCAGACCCTAAGAGATCACCAGTTGTATGCCAAATTAAGTAAATATGAGTTTTTGCTAAAAAAGGTGGTTTTCTAAGGCATGTTATATCTGTAGAGGTGATATTTATAGACCCGAGGAAGGTTGAAGTGGTATTAAAATGGAAAAACCCTACAAATATGACAGAAATCCATAGTTTTTTGGGATTGGCAAGGTATTATAAAAGGTTTTTTCGATTATAGCCACTCTTTTAACTCAACTAACTAGGAAGAAAACCAGGTGGGAATGGAAAAAAGAATGAGAAGAAAGCTTCAAGGAGTTGAAGAAAAGGTATAGTACCTCTCCTGTGCTGATACTTCCTTCAGGAACTGAAAAGTTTGTGGTGTATAGTGATGCATCATACAAGGGGCTTGGTTGTGTTCTAATGCAACATGGTGAAGTCATCGCCTATGCATCTAGACAACTTAAAACTCATGAATTCAATTATCTTATCCATGATTTAGAGCTAATAGCTATGATATTTGCATTAAGGGTATATAGACATTACTTGTATGGGTCTTGTGTTGAAATCTTTACAAACCATAAAAGTTTAAGATATTTAATGACACAAAAGGAGTTGAATATACGACATAGGAGGTGGATAGAGTTAATTAAGGATTTTGATTGTGTAATAGATTATCACCCGGGAAAGCCCAATATGGTCGTCGATGCCCTCAGTCATAAGAATAAGGCAGTAATGGAGACAATAAAGGAGAATGATAAAAGGAAATTGATAGAGTTGAAAAAGATTGATACTAAGATTGAGCTTGGGCCTGAGGGTTCATTGCTAGCTCAATTAAAAGTACGATCTGTTTTGTGAGATAGAGTTTTAGAAGTTCAATGAAAAGACACTAAAGTGAACAAAGTAAGAGATAAAGCAAAACTGGGGGTTGAGACACCCTTCCGAGTTTTGGATGATGGGATGATAGTGATGGATAGACGAATGTATTTGCCTAACAATAAACCTTTGAAATAGGAAGTGATAAGAGAAGCCCATGAATCGAGGTTTGCAATACATTCAAGAAGTATTAAGATGTACATTGACCTAAAGGAATTCTATTGGTAGCCAAACATGAAGAAACAAATTATTGAATTTGTAGCCAAATATGGAATTTGTCAGTAAGTAAGCATAAAAAACAGCTAGCCAAATTATTTTTTTTTTATTGATTTCAACCTTCAACATTGGATCTATTGAAAATGGAGCTTCATAATTTTTTTATTTTCTTTTCATTAAGCCATCTCAACCTCATAATTTAGGTCATAAATTTAATAGGTTAGTCTAGGTTGACTTGAGTTTTTTTTATTTTTTTTTAATTATTATTTTTTTGATTTCATCTTTTAACATTGGGTTGGTTAGAAATTGGGTTTCATATTATTTTTTTTATTTACTTTCTATGGGGTTATTTTGATTTCATGACCCAAGTTGCAGGTTTGGCAAGTTAACATAGGTCGATTTGGGTTGTTGTTTTGTTATTTTTTTAATTTAATGTTTTTTTTCAATGTTTTCTTTCAACAATGGATTGATTTGGAATTAACCTTTATAATTTATTTTGATTTATTTTCTATAGGGTTATAAAGGTCTCATGATCCAGATCGTAGATTTGATAGGTTAACTCGGGTCGATCCAATATGTCACAGTCTCAATATTTGAAAAAAAATATCATTCAATGTATCACCGTATCAATATTTTAAAAAATATACCATACAATATGCATCATATTTTGAGTTTATGGTTAATTTTTTTTATTTATTAAAAACACGTTATCAATGCTTGGGTAATTTTTTTATATTAAAAAAAAATCGATCCAACCTACAACGTAACGCAGACTAATGATCTAGTTATTGCATATACCTTGATGCTTATACAATTCTTTCAATGAATTCTAAGTGAATTATTTCTCCATGATAATAAAAATGGTCATACATCTTGTAACGCCCCATACTTTCATATGCATTTATAGTTATTTTTCTACGATTTGGTACGTAAAAATACAGGTAATTATTATTATTATTATTTACAGTTCTCATGTAAAAGAGGTCTTTCTTGATCCTGGAGAGGTAAAGATTGAGACAGGTTGTCAGAGTCATTTCTATTGCTGCCTAAGAGCCCTACCCCTACTTAAGATCTTGCTTGAAAGGCGTTGGTTGATTGACTTTGCCAGCTTCAAACCCTACTGTTCTAAGGATAAGGAAAGGAACTGAAAGGGGATGAAAATATAGCTCATATTCTTCTCTTCCTTAGACCCATCATCTATCTAGTTAGCCTTCTCGGTGAAAGAAAGGGAAAGAATTTTGAATATTAGCTCTCCCGGAGCACTCTCTTAGCTTAGCTATCTACTAGGGAATCTTATCTAAAATTTCCATTGAAATTTCAGCAGAGTTTCTCCTATACCGGGAGGTCCCAAGTTATCGACATATACCTTGTTTACACTTTTAATAACTCACATCTCATAACTCAATCACGACCTAATTATCCTGGGTCTCAATCTCACAAACATCATCATCATCACAACCATAATTTTATAATATTCATTGAACAACAAATATCATTATAGAGGAATAAATGAGATAAACACGCATACATGAAACATGATTATATGAATTTCAGAGTTAAATTTTTCTATTCAAGTTTAAACATCAATTATACAAATTAAATTATATAAATGTTTTAATATTTCAAAATACAAGGTTATACTCCCAAGAACTAGTAACAAAAAGTGAACAAAAGCTAGGATCTACTTTTGTCGTGTATGCGATGGTCCTGAAACAAAATACATATTATTGAAACATGAATATCACAATAAGTATAGTAGCACAAATATCCAACAATTTAAAAAGGCAAACATTTACTCAAGGTTATCAAAAGCGCTTTTTTGACACGACACAGAACATACAGTATAAACTCGAATCGTAAAATCATAAAATTACAAGTAAAATATTTTAACTAAAATCGTAAAATCACAAGTAAAATATTTTAACTAAATTATAAGATCCAGACAAGTAGTATATAATAATATAACAAAATAAAAATGAAAATGAAATAAACAATACAAATGTCTTACTATCAAGACATACACACACACACTGATTTGATTATAGGCCAGCTAGTTAAAACACACACACTGATTTGATTCTAGGCTAGCTGTGTTGCTGAATGCTGATGTTAATTTCTTCTTTCCTTTCTAAATATCCCCTTTCCTTTTAAGAGAGAACTAATCCAAGGAGAAGGCATAATCAATTCCTACACTTCTAGAAGATTAAGATCTCTATCCCGGGGAAGGAATAGTTATTTAACTTTCTGACTGCTATAGATGAGAAACCCTCGTCCATTTTTCTTTTGACTTTTGACTTTTCCTTGAAGCCATTAGTTTCTCAATACTTGGGATGTTTTTTTACACAGTTTATTTTATGCTTGCTACAACTAATATAGTTGCTAAAAAAAATTGCTTAATTGTAGTTATTTGTTTAATTTTTGCTCACTACCACTTTCGATTACTACAAATCACTAGGAAACCCATCATTTTCTATTTTCCAAATAATGTGTAAGGCCATCCTCATATGGATTGTTTGAAGTTTAATAAAGCATATTTGTTATGTTGCAAAGTTCTTTGGTCTCAAAAGAATGGAGTCCTAGATCAATCCCTGTATCAATTATCAGAAAAACAATGACAAATATATGCTATTTAAACAAATTTTAGAAGCATGGTACCCAAAAGAGGATGAAATATATCACTAAGGAAAAAAAGTAACCTGAGAATCAAATTGTCCCTGAGGAGTCCATCCAACTGTGTGGAAGCAAGGGATTTCCAAGAAATAAGATCATTAACATCTTTGGCCTGCAAATATTTCTAAGAAATAAGATCATTAACATCTTTGGCCTGCAAATTGTAATAAACAGTAAAAAAGAGTTGAAAAAAAAACAGCTAGAATCCAAGAAATAATCAAAACCAAAAGAGTTAAGAAATCCACGTATAATGAGATCCTGGCTGCTGTGGAGACTCTTTACATCTCATCTGATCTGATCTTCTCAAAAAGTACATCTTTCTCTCTGTCGCACCTGACATCTCTGCGGCCCACAAAATAATTCTCGATCGTGGAAAAAGAACAGATTTCTGGCATCTGGTTCTTTTAGGGAAAAATGTCTTGTTTAAGGAGTCGCAACCTAGTATTATGGTCACTAGGAACCCTAACTGGTCAACAGAGATTCTATGGCTCGGGATTGGTTACGTAAAAAGGAAGATATTATCACCCCTTAAACGTTCTGCCTAAGGCAGACTGCATTGCTGATTTTGTCTTAAATTGCTAAATGTTTATTAGTTTATGCTGTGATAATTTACTTATAATATTCCTGACTCTGGCGCCAGTAAATGTTCACATAAAAAAAAATTATTTTTTACGCATGCACATATTTTTTTATTTTCTAGCTAAATAAAATAAAATATAACGAATAAAAAAATAATATAAACTTAAACCAGTATTTTACTCCCGACTCTGGCGTTGGTGAGTAAACCGGTAAATTTATATTATTTTTATCCATGCATACACATATTTTTTTTATTTTTCTATTTCTCCTATTTTTTTATTTTTTTATTTTTTATTTTTTTTTAAATTTTTGGGGCTGGGCCTAGCTCAGCCCACATGGGCTGGACTGGACCCAGCTAGCCCAGCCAGGTCACTGGCCCAAGCCAGTGACCCGGCTGGGCAAAGGCACGCACCACGCGTGCGTGTACTGGGAAAGGCTAATTAATCTCACGGCAAGTGTCCAAGGATAGTGCAAAGCGGGAAGAGATGAAGAAAAACTTACTTATGGTCTGCTGCTCCTGAAGGTGAAGACGAGGTTGAGGGCAGTTGGTGTTTGAACCACGATTGGCAGGACAGCCTTCCTCCCTTCCATGCGCTCACCTGGCCCTATTCCTGTTGCTAATGACCCGAGG
>Ga0325405_1001539_pt1 | contig 23468 bp, 16 predicted proteins | sample PopdelMetagenome_21_FD_205663 | JGI IMG/M metagenome (GOLD analysis project Ga0325405, IMG submission 205663) | Populus deltoides microbial communities from Bellville, Georgia, United States - Xylem-Control-R2 | ecosystem: Host-associated > Plants > Phyllosphere > Stem > Wood/Secondary xylem...
CCTATCATATTTTCATTAATATAAATATTGCGTAAGGGATGTCTATCCCTAATTAATATATTGTGCAAGAGATATTTATCTCTCATTAATGTTATAAGAAGAAAATGATGCTTCATTCAAACAATATAACAAGGTTCAAAGATTATATATACCATTTGAACTACCCACGTAAAATATTCACACCTTTTCTATTCTCTAATATATTCATGCTTTTATTTTCAAAGCATTTATCATATACAACTAAGAATAAACACTCTTAATTGTATTTAGAATCAAAAATTTATTCTCTCATTTATTACAATCTCTTATCAAAAGTCATTGACTTTATCACTAGATGGTTCCCAAACCTCATGAAAAAGAGATTATTTTGCAAATGTCAGGTCTTTTATCTTTAACCATCAACTTCGTGAACTTTGAAAAAGAGAATATTGAAGTGAATGCGTAATTACTCACTATTCAAACACTAAAAAAAAACCTTTATTTACAACTATATTGAATTTTTAGAACATCATCAATCAAGTATCATTCAAACTACTAAACAAGCTTTACTAGATTCAGAAGACATTGAGGGGAACATAATTTACCACACAAGAACGCACCAAAATCCATTTGAAACAAAAATTTACAATTCAGATGAAGCAAATTACTCTTGCCGTTTCTTCCATATGCTTAAATCCTACTGAATTCCCCCCTCACTAGATTCTTGATGGTAGCTCCCCTGAGAAGACCAAGAATACAAGCAGAGAATCGCGAAAGCCTCAGGCATTGGAAACAATTAATCCATCTGAAGAAAAATGCTGACTTATCTAAATAGCTCATTAATATAAATATTATTGCATAAAATATGCCAAAATCCAGAATATTAAAAGGAATTAGCTACATTCCACAATCTATTGATGCATTAAGACCACATCTATTGACTACCTTACCTGTAAATTTTTCCGTCTTTATGTTGATTCTTAAAGAGGATGTGATCATTTAAGGACACGGCCCTCGCTACTCGTTTCCGCTTGTATTTAAGCTCAAGTATAGGTAGCTAGCCAGCAACTTTCATGCTGAACGTCATCGAGAAAGAAACTCGTTACCTTGGATAAAAGAGCTGCCAGTTGCACACGTTACTGTAACCAATCAGGATATATACAAAAGCAGTTTCGGCATTACATCTAAGTACAGAAACCAAGAATCTACAATCCAAGAGAAGCACAATTACTCTTTCCATATCTACCATGTGCTTGAATCCTTCTGAATTTACCTAGTCTATGCATATGATCGTACATGAAATCTACATCCAAATAAACAGTAGATGAACCTAAGAGTCATACCTAAAAGCACATAGCAAAGTCGTACTCATGTTCAAGTTCATCAATCATACTAAAAACCTTCAACACTGATGCACCTAAAAGCACATGCATGGCAAAGATGGACTTATCGGGGGTACTGCGCTGTCAGTACAGAAACAAGAATAACCCTCAAACTACTTGACTTAGCGGTTGTGTTTAAAGAAATAAGAAAAATATCATGTCTATACATTAGAAAATAATGCATCCTTTGGAATAAAAATCGTTCTTCTCAATCAATGATTTCAACATGTCAAAAATTCCATCGCTCGTACAAAGACCTTAACACTCATTCAACCTAACAATTCAAAGGCATTGATCAGGAGTGATCATGGAACTGTGCTGTAAAAAGCAAGAAGCAATACTCAAACTACTTGACTCAGCCACTGTATATAAAGAGATTGAAAAAAAAAAAAAAATAAAGATGTTGGAAAGCTCTTCCAGTATTGCAGAGGACCAGAATGCTCTAAGCCACGCCCTCTAAGTATCAATATCCTTCTGAAGCTCCCTAGCCTTCACCAATAATTGTGCCTGAAATTTGTATCCTGAGAAACAATTGATATTGAATTGTGTAAGATTCCCAATATATAGTTTTGTCTCTCTCTCTCTCTCTATATATATATGTGTGTGTGTGTGTGTGTGTACTCTAGATAGTACCTTAATATTATATCATAGAGCTGCTTCCAACTCCAATTCTCCATCCAAGAGGTAAACAGTTAACATAGCAGCAAGAAGCAGACAAGACCGAGTTCAGCAATAGTAATTTGTTCTAGTTGATGGCAAGCAGAGTATACTCTGGACCTTTGAGGGAAAACTCAAGAATAAGAAAGGAGATTAATATATATTCTTAAGGCACAGCAGAATTGCCAGTGAATGAAATCAAAGAGCAAAGCTTTTAAAAGAGTGTCACAAAAGAGGTGGACCCATATGATCAATCTGCAGTCTTTTAGAAGCTAGCAGGTAAAGAGGATGAAAACAGTAGTAGTAACAGTAGTGGTGGTGGTGTTGGGTGACAAGATGGATGAACATAAAATGATGAGGTAGGTGGAATCAGAAAGTAGAAGTATGTTATAAAGAGTGGGGGTTGCATTGTTTGGAAAAGAAATCATTGTGTTCAATCAAAGATTTCAACTGGTCGAAAGTGAAGTTAGGATTATTGGGGTCGCTTGTTTGAGACTGGAGGGTGGCTGATGTTGAAGAAGATTCCAAAGTAGGGGGCTGCTTAAAACAAAAGAAAATAGGTCTACTAATCTTACCTGGAAAACAAGCATTACCAGAAACAGCGGCAGTACTTGAAGAAGAAGAAGATGGAGAAAAAGGGGAGCTTTTTTTATAGAGAAATTTGTTGGGGTTATTAAATGGAAAGAAGAGCACTTTGGTTGGCTTGTTGAAATCAATGTTTCCACCACCACCACCACCAGCACCACCGGATGATCGATGATCACTAGTACTGTAACTTTCTCTGAAAGAAACATCTTTCTTCTTCTTCTTCTTCTTCTTATTGGTCACCATAAACTTATTCTTCTTCTTCTTCTTGATGCAGTGGTTGTTGGTGGAAGTGAGGTGCGGTCTATTTTCTGCTTGATCTTGAATATCGTCATCTCCTTTAGAAATATTCAGCCTAGTATCTGACACAAACATAGACTGAGGTAGTCAAATTTAAGGGGGGAAAAATCTGCGTTTGTGTTCGGAAATTAAAAAGTAGAAAGGATGAGGGCCGGACCACGTTGTAACTCCAATATTATTTGTCTTGAATACTATTATACCTTGTGTTGTTATTGCAAGAGGAGAAATAGAAGGATTAAGAATGAGAGAAGGAGAGAGGAATGAAATACAACAATGGTTGATTATTCCAGTCGCGTGTATGTAAATGACAGTGAGAGAGAGAGCCAGGGAGACACAGGAGAGGAGAGGATAAAAGAGAGAATGTGTGGTTGGGAGTGGGAGGCAGGTGGAGGTAATATCGTTCGGCTGAGTCGTGGCTTATCCATCACTTGAAACGAAAGGATATTCCCCCCTGACATAACATCTTCCGCCCTTTTCCTTCGTTTTCACAAACTCTCTCTTACCACTTAAGAAACGACAACAACATGTCAACAACTCGTCCTCTTATTTTTTTTTTATTATTTGTTACAATTGAAAAAAACAAAAAAAAAAGAAAGAAAAGGAAAGTGCTTCCTCCTGCGTCCAGATGTCATAAAACAGAGTGCTTTCTTTGCCTAACACTACACGCATAGTCACTAGACTGGTCCGACAGGTGGTTGATTTTGAAAGACCTGGCTGAATTGCCAGGTGACCTAGCATAAACTTTTTTTCTAATTAAAAAAAAAACCAAAAAATTAAACTACAAATACCCAGGTGCATATTTTTTTTCAACAAACAAAAATATTAATCTACAAACACCAAGCCTCGTATATTTTTTTAGAGCTGCAATAAAAAATTTTAGGCTGATATAAAATAATGATTTAAGTTTAAGAGTTAAAAACAAATTACTATAAAAGATAAAAATGTTTGGAAAGTATACATATTGACTCATGCATGAGGGGCAATTGAAGATTTTCTATTGCTCAGTATAATTTTATAGACGCAAGCTTTTTAGTTTTTTTGTTATTAATTACTAATTCATATCAAATTTTACTATATGAAAATTAAAAAAAAATTATTTTTTTAATATACAATTGGAAGCACATTTAGAGCATCTCCAATAACTAACACTAATGAAAGAGCTAAACGGTTAGTATATTAATTTTTAAATAGTAAAAATATAGTTTTTTTTAAGGTGTGCGCTCTAATGAAAAAATGCTATTCTAACGATCCATTTATATTTTCCTTGACCATGAAACCTTGACCGTTTTAAAAGAATTACCGTATGGTTGAAAAGAGGGAATGGAAAGGAGGCAACAGGTTAATCCTGGACCATAAAAACTTTGACCATTTTACTTTGAATAAAATAAAACAGCAATTTTCTTTCATCTTCTACCTTCAGCTCCCGCCACACGATTTTCAGCCCAGCTGATCAAAACCACCTATGGCAGCCAACAAACTTTCCCTGGCAGCCAACAACGAATGTGGTATAAATTTTTTTATTGGAGAATATAATATTTTTTTAATATAAGATAATATCTTTTATTAAATTTTATTATTTACAATATATATAATTTAAATCCATGTAAATTATTATTTTTATGTGATTTGAGATATTAAAATTTTACCCACGACCGATTTTAATAATTATGGTAGCATGGTGAGGAGGCCTGTTTGAGCTTAGGCTCGACGCGCCATTTTACAAATAATATCTCGTAGATTTGTGAGGGCTGTGCTTTTTATCTTGTTAGGAACAAGTTATGATAAAATACATCGAAATGGGTGGAAAGGCTACCTTAAATGCTAAAAATATTTATGATACTAGCCGGCTTTCTGTTTCAACTTCAAATAATGGAATCTTAGCGGGGAGAAGAAGACGGGGGACAAAGCCTTCCAAGACAAGTTCTTAGGCCCATTTTCGATATGACCATCGAGAGCAAAGCGTGGCTTCTCCCCCCGGGACCCTGGGGCCCAAAACTGATCATCCTTAGGGCTATAAATCTTCCTTCATAGTCATCTGCTTCTTCATCTGAGTGAAAAGAGGCCGTGACCAGAGAATAGCCCAAGAGAGCCATGGCACGTATGAATAATGAAGCAATGAAAGCCAATAATGTGCAATCATAGCTTCGCTGGAAAAGAAGATGTTTTTTTTTTTAAATTATAAAACTTAAATTTGAAATTTGGAAACATTAATGTCAGTGAGCTGTAAAATATTTCAATTTTTATTACAATTTACATCTAATTCTTTAAACACCCGCCCACCCACAATAACCATCCTGTAAAAATCAAACATAAAACACAAAGCGATATATAAAAGATGTCAAATAAATCACACCAATTACTCTGTCTAATTTGACCAAACAAAAGAAATCAATCTGCCTGATTGCTTGCTCACTTATTCTGAATCCAACATACATATACGTGCTTGCATGGCTTAAAACTCCATTAATATTTAAGCAAGCTATCTTTGGGGGCAAACCTGCAACCCAGCAGTCATGAATAGCATACGGTTTTTAAAGCTCAAGTGAGCCACAAAACACCGCCCCTTCTTTCTTATTTCTGATCTCTTCTTACTCCTGGCCAATATTGCTGGTGTTACAGCACTCTTCTCCACCTCATCACTTTCTGACTCATCTTCCTTGATGGTTGCCAGCTTACTCTTGAGTATTTCTTCTATGTCTCTCATCGATTCCGTTCGCAAGATTCTCTTGCTTGTGCAGTCCGGCACCACCCGCCACATTTTGCGATATGCTCTCCTCATTTTCTTGCTTTAAAAATTATGACTCTTCTGATCTCCTTGAATATCTATGAATGTATCCAAATATGAATGCTTCTGATCTCAATTGTATTTATATATGTGTGGGGCCGGATACTTTTCTGCATTCACAAGTATGTGACCATGGGCCACCTCTGCTACTTCCATGCTATAAATTGAGGGGATTAGAGCTGCAGTTTTGGTTGTAAAGGTGTATATGTTCCTTCCTTTACAGTGGTGGTTCAATTATACTTTTAGTTTAACAACTCTTGCCACCACCACCTCCAAGTTTATTCAATTGCTCATTAACTAAGTTCACTTGCTTTTCCTTTATGGAGCATTTGTCGATCCATTTCATCACGACATAATGTAGTTTGATCGATAGCAGCAAGACTTTACATCCTGATTTTATTTTAAATAAAAAAAAAATATTGACAAGATTTGTGTTTGCGTTAGTGGAAATGAGGGAAAAAATACCGAACTGCTTATCCTGACATTTAGTGAATTGTCACAATCCTCAAATCCAAATAAATATTAATTCGTAACTGTATAAATTATATGATGGAAAGATGGTAAAGTCAACCATCAAAATTAATTAAGAACAAATAAAAATGGCCACATGACATGATGAAAATCACATTACCTTGAATCAAAATATGTAGATGCGTTGGAAAGAAAGAGCTGGATGATTCTGATGAGAACCAGGCTGGAAAAACTGCGGCAGAAGGCAGAAGCAAGGAAACAGCAGCAAAGTCACTAGGTTGGAAGAACAGTCCTTGCGGGAAATAGCTGCTATAGGTCGGCCGAGAAGGCTATGTCCTTGCGGAAACTGGAGAGGAAGAGAGAGGAAGTGCTCTACAAGGGAAAGGAGAAAGAAAGTCCAGAAATAAGAAGAGAAAGAAGCGGCAGAAACAGTGTTGAAGGCAGCAACTCAACCTGGCAGAATTAGGTCTCTTCTAGCCGACCTTCTGCAGATTGGAATCCTCTTTCCTGCAAGGATTGTTCTCCTGACTCTGCCGCTGCAAATTCTGCCGCTGCCTTCACAGCCTGATTCTCATCTTTCCCTCCCCTTCGATAACTTCCTTGTCCCCAAGGTCACCTTCCGGAATTAACAAGTGATTCTCCAACCTTGTTTTGCAACTTTACTAACGAATCATTTTTTTTTTTGACGCTTTGTTAAAGAGCACAAGTTCCTGTCTAAAAAACTCGAATTCTTAATGAATTCGTGCATCATTGTGATTATTAACAATTTAATACTACTAAATAAAACCAATTTCATATATCTTTTATTCAACATATCAAATCTATAATGTTGAACTTTCTCATTTATTACTGATGATTTCTCTTTTCATCATTGTAAATATATCATCATCATTATCATCATCATCATCATCATATTACTTTTACACATATAAACTAATTTAAGTTGTCCGGTGTGATTTAATCTTTACATCTTGTAATTTAATTGAATGTATCCTAATGCTTCCATCATGTGTTCCTTACACATCTAACTCATTCCATGTCTCATTTCACTTCCCAAGCATATATAAGTCATATCGTCATTCACAGCACATTTAATTTATTTCACAATTTGTTTTCTTAAACACATATAACTTATATAATATTGTTACAACCCATTTAGCTTCCCGATCATTTATTCCATACTCAACAAATATTATAAATCAGTCTGGTTTCCTATCATATTATTTATTTCATCCAAATAAATTAGTCTGGTTTTCTATTATATTATTTATTTCATCCAAATGATAATTTTAATTCGTCTCTATATCCATTATGTTGTTTTTGACTTATCAAATAAAATTCCAAGCCAAGATCTATTATAGCTATCAGAGCTTAATTAACTATATCATTTTTCAACTCAGTAATACTTCCAATCCATTATTTATGGTTTGTATACATATCCCTTTTACTCCCAATTAATTTTCTCAATTCTTTCTTTTAACCTAATTATTCCTTACACTCATCTGAGGTACAATACTTTTCTCAACTTAATTATTCCGCACACCTATTTGCAGCATAATCCAGTATTCTCCAAGTTAAGATTTTTTATGTCCATCCATGGCATATTTTGTTATTTCCATCTTAATTTATTCCCATGTCCGTTTTCATTTTTTATGTTTTATTACAAGGTTCTCCATTACTTTTGTACGCCCATGACATATTTAAGTAATTTTCTTTTCCATTAAACTTGTCAGTATGATTGACGAAATATATACTCAATCACTAACCTGCTAACCCAGTCAAACTTATATTCACCTTGTTCCACAGCATGTTTATTTATTTATTCTAGCTATCAGATGTTCATCTAATTGACTTATCATTCACTTTGCATGACCACCTGAACTATTTGGATACAATTTCACGCAATTGCCTTTATAAGTAATTTAATATACACTCCATTTAATTTTTGGCAGAGTTCTCCTTCTACTTGGATATCAATATCTTCATTTAAATCACAATTCAATACCATAATCATGATCTAATTATTTTAAACCTTATTTCATATCAACACAGCTCAAGAATGGTATACAATCAGTTTAACATCTACAATTTACAATATTTATATTTATATCAAAATGTATTACTATATAAATCGATTAGCTTGTAAATTCTGATGTGAGAGGAAACTGACAATTAAATTATTTTGTTATATTAAAGCTTAATACAACCACTTGAGAAATAAAATTTATCCATGCAAATGCTTTACCTTATAAGTTAGGTTCAACACCTTGACAATTAAACAACAAATGTTACTAGCCATTACTGGGCACCAACCACATTGCTTAGTAACTAGTTTCACTGTACATTACCGGGCACTAGCTTTAATATTGAAAAACTAGTTCCACACATAATAATATTGAAATAGAAACATATCATATATTTTTTTTAAAAAAATATAGTTACTTGACTTAATAAGTTTGTTAGCTAAAAGAATTAAGGTATTAAGCACCTACCCCACAACAATATCCATTCACCTGCCGACTGTCTCACATATCAATTATTTTAGGGTTCTCATTATCTATATTTCCCCCAAAAAAATTTATGTTGTTGCGGTCAATAACAATTTTCACCCACAAATTCCATCATTACAATCAAAATTAATACATACAAGGTTTTCTTTTTGTTGTGGTAAATCACATCTCATAACATATTATAAATTCTCGTATATGCGATTAATTACGAATTACATATCAATTTTTACCTCAAAGGCACAAGCCTTCAATTAACAATAACAATAATAATACATGGTTCACTTTCATTACCATTGCAATTATGTATAAATAATGAAGAAAATGTCAATCTCTTACCTTAACTCCTACTATCTAAGTTCCTGAGAAATCAAATCTCATTTCGTACACTTGTCTTACAAACTCCACATAACAATCACTATTACTCACACATTCCAATTTTGATTTTCTCTATATCACTATTCCATACAACACACCCTAAACACAAATTCACATCCAAATTACATTATGCATTTCTACATAATTCCTTTATCCTCTGCACTATCCATTCCAATGACTACCTCATCACTCGCACATATAATTTTCTTGACATTCATCACAATATGTTTTATATATAATCTTAACATGCCTTTTATTTAATAAATCCTTTAGATTTAATAACTCACATTTATATCCAGGGCCATAAATATTCCAAAAACACAATCCCTACATATGATTCTTTTATTTTATCATGATTTTTTTATACGTCACGTTATGACACACACATCATCATTTTGCATAATTTACAATAATTTAATTTTTTATTTGGCCGGATTATATGGATATATATCCATGAGTTAATTTTATTTCTTTATTTAGAAAAAAATCTATTTATCATGTTTGTTCACATGGTAATTAGCCTTTTAAACAAGCAATTATAAACAATTAAACTGAATATCTTTAGCAAATCTTCTTTTATTTTCTAGGCTCATTGCTATAGTCATTTTATTCTATCTTTTTAGAAAAATTTCAACAAATTATTATAAATGACAAATCTTGGTTGGTTTGGTTTAACCAAACCAAAACACCGTTCAATGTTTTAATTATAGGTGGAGCTATAGAACTCGATTTTAGACGTGATTTATCTTGATATAAAGCTAAGACACAAATATACAACTTTTATAAGAAAGAAATACCTAGTTCTTCTGTTTTCAACCCCAGAATCAACCATCACAATTACATTTGAAATCTGTCCAAATTCAGTTCAGTCAAGACCTTTCCTTGTTTTGTAGCTTATATATAGAGTTATATAACTCAAAATTAATCATGACTAGTTTCATTTAAAATTTAATATCAATATCTACAACTTCCATGAAAAAACATATTTCAAATTCTATCATTATCAAGTTCTAAATTCAATTAGAAGTTGAATGATCCAATCTACTAGAATTCCAACAACATATTTAAAACAAGTTTGACATGTAAACTAAGTGTCTTCATGCATTAAAACATCATCAAATATTACTTTTCATAGCTTTAAACATGAAGCTTATCATTACCCACACTCATGTCAAAATCACAACATATCAAGAATTATTGCAACTAACATAAGATTTCATTATCTCAATTCATCATCATCATTTAACACTTACCAATCCAATGCCATGAGACAATAATTATATAATCTCACAAGTTTTCATTTCTTTTCTCTTATGGCCGGCTCTACCAGCCCAAAAAAATTATTTTTTTCTTTTCATAATCTTTTGAATTCATCAACATCTACATTATTATCATTTAATTTCACACAATCACATATATACATTACACATAACCATTTTATCTATATACTAGCATGTTCAACTTAACCAATTTTAAATACAAAAAAGCATTCATATTAAATCATTTGCAACACTATCATACAAATTAAATATATGTAGTTTGGCTAAAACCCCTATAAGCATGAACACCTAATTTTTTTTCTTCAATCATTCATAATTTAAGCCATCATTTTTACTCTATTACTTTTCAATTATATCATTTAAACACAATTTCTCAATTCTCCCAAAATCCTTTGAGGACCCTAATTTACAATCTTTAAAAATTCAATATTAAAACTTACTAAAATAAAATCAAAGTAAATTAAGTGGCTTTAGCAACCTTTTCATGTTATGTTGATGTCAATTACACTCCTCTAAACCAAATTTTCCTCCTCTAATCTTTATTTTCTTCTAATTTTTCACCCCCCTCTCTCTAGATGATTTTTTAGGTTAAATGTTAGGTGTTTAGGGTTTTAATCTCTCATTTTACTCCTAAAAACACCTATGGAAATATATCAATAAAAAAAGAAGAAGATAATGATAGTGGGCTTTCCCCCCTTCCTTTCGTCTGCACTATTGTTTATATAGGTGGAAGAATAATAAATTTAGCCAAAATAACAATAATACCCTTAATGAGTCCATATGTTATTTTAAGGTATTTTACTTGATTGTCAGTGTCTTTGTATGGTCTTTCTAAACTCTAATTGATTGAAATTGTGACCCAAGCTAGATCCACATGTCAGGAGGTTACTCGTAAAATTTCATCCTAATCCAACCATTGGATTAAGAGTTATGCTTGATTGCGTAAAACTGGACGGTATTGGAATTATAGCCCAAATCTGATTTCAAGCCCAACTTCAAACATGTCGTTCTCTCTTATCTGAATGAATTAACAAGCCTACCATATATAATTGAAAAGGTACATATATCTATTTTTTATCCCAAGTAGAACCAAAATGAAACTCCCTCTAAAGCTCAAGATATAGACTAAATAGTAGCCAAAGGTCCAGTGTGACAAATTTGTCTCTTTTTAACATGAACCTCTGAACTTAGCCCATTAACTCTTTCTTTGATCCTCTTTCATTTAGACCTTATACTGGCCCCCCCTCTCATTTTCCCATCTTTTTTTTATTTCATATTTTTTCCCTTCCTCGTTGAAATCTTATTATCTTCGATCCTACGTTTACGTGGGGGTTTATATTATAAATACTCTCTAAATCACCTAGGTAAAGACGTTCATAATTACTCTCCTTTAAGTATTCATACTGTTGAAGATGCTGAAGAAATCAAGGCAGATTTGAATCTAATCTGAACCTGATTTATGATAAATGAATATAGAAAGCCAGATTTTCTTTCCTGTAAATGAGGTCCAAATAATAACACCAATTTATGTGTAGTTAATAGCTTTCCTAATATAGATTTGTAGATGTTGTATATACTCAGGAATATATTTTGAAATAAGATTGAGAAGTAAGAATTCAAGAATTCTCCATATGGTATTAGAGCCTTGATGACCAAGCGATCACGAGTTCGAATCTCATCATCCCTATTTATTTGATAACAATTAAGCACAAGGTAATGTGGGCCTGTGCAAGTTTTAAGCTCAAAGGGCTTTCACTTGAGGGGGTGTGTTAGAGAATAATATAAATCATATCCTGAGACCTCACTTAATAGCTTAAGCTATTGGGTTGAGATGGTTCTTTGACATGGTATCAGAGCTCTAAACCGAGCCTATTTTTTTTTCTTTTCTGAACCTATCTCTCTTTGGATCTGGAATTTCTTCTCTTATCTTCCAATCTGTTGACAATCCTAGTAGCAGACCTGTCCAGATCTGGAAAAAAACATGTCTGAAAACACTACAAAAGAAACCCAAATATTAGGTGAATTTCAGAATTTACAGTCATCCTACCAAATGAATGGAAGAAACTATCTGAAGTGGTCACAGATAGTAAAAACCTTTCTCAAAGGAAAGGGAAAGATTAATCATTTAATAGACAATCCTCCTAGTCCAGAAGACCCAAAGTTTACACTTTAGGATGAAGAAGACTCCATGATTATGTCATCGCTATGGAACTTTATTATGCCAGAAGTCTGTGGGCCTTATATGTTTCTGGTTACAACAAAAGATATATGGGATGCAGTGAGACAGACCTACTCTAAAGTGAAGGATGCTGCGTTAATTTATGAGATTAAGATGAAGCTTTCAATGACCAAACAAGGTAATATGATGGTTATTGAATATTACAATACTATGAAAAGTTTCTGGTTGGAGTTGGAATATTATCAGGATTTTAAGATACAATGTAGTGATGATGCTGTGATTTTAAAGAATTATGTAGAAAGAGAAAGGATCTTTGAATTTCTTGCAGGACTCAACATAGAATTTGATCAAATACGAGTCCAAATACTTGGAAAGGAATCTCTACTCTCACTCAATGAGGTATTCTTAGTAATAAGGGCTGAAGAAGGAAGGAGAACTGTGATGCTGGATGCACCAAATACTGAATGATCTGCTATGTTGATAACTAATAACAGAAACATGGGTGATGTCATGAATGGTGCAGAAGTTGTGAAGATTGAAGGGAAAAAATTCTTTAAAGATGATTTGTTTTATAACTATTGCAAGAAGACAGGTCATACAAAGAAGACTTGCTGGAAACTCCATACAATGTTCCCAATATTTCAGGAGTAAAGGGATTTATAACATTTATTGATGATTGTACCCGAATGACTTGGGTTTATCTTCTTAAAAGAAAAGCTGATGTAAGTCACATCTTTCCAAACTTTACAAAAATGATAAAGAATCAATTTGGGGTTAGCATTAAGGGGATTAGAACTGATAATGCTAGGGACTACTTTAATAAGATCCTATCACCATACTTTGAAAAGGAAGGGATTATTCATCAATCATCTTGTGTTAATACTCCTCAACAAAATGGGTTACCCAAAAGAAAAACATACATCTTCTCGAAACTACTCGAGCTTTACTTTTTCAACATCAAGTTCCAAAACACTATTGGGGAGAAACTGTTTTAACATCTACCTATTTGATAAATAGAATACCTTCAAAAGTTATTGGTTTCAAAAGTCCTTTAAACTATTTATCAGAATTCTTTCCAAAGAATAATTTTTATTCTAAAATTCCCTCAAGAATTTTTGGGTATGTCACTTATGTTCGCATTCATAAACATCACCGAGACAAACTTGATGCTAGAGCTCTTAAGTATGTTTTCATAGGGTATTCTATCACACAAAAGGGTTACAAATGTTATCATCCACCTTCAAAACAATTTCTTGTGTCAAAAGATGTCATTTTTAATGAAAACCAATCTTTCTTTAATAAGACTTATCTTCAGGAGGACAGCACAGACACGAAAGATAAGAATAATGTTTTTGACATTTTTTCCTTCCAAATCCCATCCTGGCAGTAATCATCTTTGAATTCACCACCCACTAAGTCTCCAAACCTCACAAGAGAAACTCTGCAGGGTGAAACTACTACTACTGACCGACCTCTTCAAGTATATAGAAGAAGGGTACAGCCTGTTCAAACTCTCACACAAGCCCAAGAATCTGAACTAGAGCAAGGTAATAAAACTTCTCATCCATCCTTATTTATTCTTAATACTAATGATCTTGATCAGCCAATTGCAATCAGAAAAGGGATAAGAGAATGCATTAAGAATCCCTTATATCCTATAACTAACTTTATGTCATTTGAAAAGTTTTCACCATCACACAGAACCTTTCTTTAAAAAATAAACATCATACCTCTTCCAAAAACCTTGCATGAGGCTCTAAGTAATGAGAAATGGAAAACTGCCATGAGAGAAGAGATGAATGCTCTAGAGAGGAATCAAACATGGGAAATAGTTAAGTTACTAAAAGACAAGAAACCAGTAGGGTGTAAGTGGGTCTATACTCTGAAATATAAAGCTGATGGCAGCCTTGAAAGGTATAAAGCAAGGCTAGTTGCAAAAGGGTTTACACAAACTTTTGGGATAGACTATCAAGAAATATTTGCTCCAGTTGCTAAGATGAACACCATTCGAATTTTGTTTACTTTATCTGCTAATCTTGGATGGTGTATGCAGTAATATGATGTAAAGAATGCTTTCTTACATGGGGAGTTGGAAGAAGAGGTTTTTATGGATCCACCACCAGGGTTCAGTCACTCTCTACTTCCCAACCAGGTTTGCAGACTAAAAAAGGCACTCTATGGACTAAAACAGTGACCTAGAGCCTGGTTCGAAAGGTTCACACAAGCCATGATGTCAATGGGATATCGACAAAGTCAAGGAGATTATACTTTATTCATAAAACACTCCATTTCAGGGGGAGTTGCTATTCTAATTGTTTATGTTGATGATATTATAATAACAAGTGATGATCTTGTAGAAAAGGATATATAGAGAAGAAGACTTTTTGCAGAATTTGAAATTAAAGAGCTGGGGAAGCTGAAATATTTTCTTGGCATAGAAGTAGCACATTCAATAAAAGGGATTTTTATCTCTCAACAAAAGTATATTTTAGACCTTTTAAAGGAGATAAAAATGGTAGACTGTAAACCATGTGAGACACCTATTGACCTAAAACACAGACTTGACAATGATGAGGAAGGAGTCACAACTGACAAAGGACAATACCAAAGGCTAGTTGGTAAGCTAATCTATTTAGCCCACACTTGTCCAGACATTGCCTATGCAGTGAGTGTGGTGAGCCAATTCATGCATAATCCGAAGGATTCACACCTACAAGTAGTTTATAGACTTCTTAGATACTTAAAGTCTACCCCTGAAAAAGGAATCTTGTATAAAAAACATGAGAATCTGAAACTTGAATGCTACACAGATGCTGATTATGCTGGTGACTTAACAGATAGAAGGTCAACATTAGGTTATTGTACTCTGCTGGGAGGAAATCTTGTGACATGGAGAAGCAAAAAACAGAATGTTATTTCAAGATCAAATGCAGAAGCAGAATTCAGATCAATGACACTTAGAATTTGTGAGTTATTATGGATAAAGATTATCCTAGAAGATTTAAGAATCAAATGGGAAGAACCAATGAGATTGTAATGTGACAATAAGTCTGCCATTGGAATAACACACAATCCAATACAACATGATAGAACTAAACATGTGGAAGTGGACAAACACTTCATCAAAGAAAAAATAGAGAGTGGACTGATTTGCATACCTTATGTGCCTACTGGGGAATAACTTGCTGATATACTTACTAAAGGTATGCAGAATCCTTCATTTAAAGGTATCTTAGACAAGTTGGGAATGAAGAATCTCTTCCATCCAGCTTGAGGGGTAGTGTTGAAGATTCTGAAAAAATCAAGGTAGATTTGAATCTGATCTGAACCTGATTTATGGGAAATGAATAGAAAGCCAGATTTTCTTTCCCATAAACCAAGTCCAAATAATAACACCTATTTATGTGTATTTAATAGCTTTCCTAATATAGATTTGTAGATGTTGTATATAATCAGGAATATATTTCTGAAATAAGATTGAGAAGTAAGAATTCAAGAATTCTCCACACATACTTTAATTCTCAGAACATTTATCATACAAAAACAAGAATAAACACTCATATTCTTGGAATTTAAAGCTTATTATCTAATTTATTGCAATTCTTTACTAAAAAGTCATTGACATACTATTTGAGGGTCCTTAAACTCTATCAAACATGATTGTTTTGCGGGTATTGAGCTTTCTAGCACCAATCATTTATTTATTGAGCTTTAGAGAGGAGAATATTGACCTATATGTGATTAATTATGTGACCAAATTATTCTCCACTAAACATATGTCACACGTAGGTTTTATAAAATCTGTCACGCGGCTTGTAATTTGATGCTTTTGTTTTAGCAGAAAAATAAACAAGATTTTGCCTACATGAATTGCATTTGATGCATTAACTCGTAACATCAATTTCAGGATGGAAGCTAAGACAAGTATTTGGGCTTGAAAAAAGACACTTCTATAAAGAACCCCTTGTATAAAGGGAAGAAGTATGTACTTAGCTTCAAAATATCTTCCACGGATCAAGATGCTTATGCGTGGAACATCGGAGCGGCTTTCATGCTAGATAAGGTAGGGAGGAAAGGAAGAGCTAGCGAAATGGGCCAAAATAAATGTAGCTGATCATCATATCAATGCAATGAAAGTTTCTGGGGGAAAGCTTCGGCTAAAAGTTCCAAAATATGCTGGAGATACCGAATTAACTCCTATTTCGGATTGTATGAATTGTGGAATGGAAGGGAGATTTGCTAATTCACCAGGCTGTCTGTACTTGAAACAAGGAGGACAATTTTCCATGCCTTTGCCCTCACCCGTGCATCAGGGATTACCCGTGTCCTATACACCTCTTCCTCATCAACACGAAAACAATGTCTTGTATATATTCAAGCTTATTTGGGCCAATATCCAAAATAGTCGGCAATGCATTGGCTGACAAAACACACGATGGAATCATCAAACGCTTTAGTGCAGGGAAGTTTTCTGCAATCAAAGAAGCAGTGCGAGGGCCGCGGGCGTATGTACCCGAAAAGGGTTTGGCTATGAAAGCAGTCAACCTTGACATTCCATAGTCTGTTGGTTTTTTAATTAGCTTCATCGTCAAGACAACTTGATTTGGGCAATCAAAGAGGTGTGAAGAGTTAATTATGGCATAGGCTATATGTGCTGCAGTGCTTAATTAAGATGTTTGAAGTCTACAATCAATTAGTAACATGGTGGGTTAGTAGAAATTAACCAGATATATGCCTTGGCATAACAAAACATTTCCATACTTATTAGAGTACTTCATTCAGTAGTGCTAAGGAAGGGAATAAGAAGAGACACAGAATCATTGTGTATTTAAAGCAAGTTTATTTCTTTCTACTAAATTTGTCTGCTGAAACATAAATATGCAAGCTCCTAAATGCAGGTTAAGTTTGTATGAAGAGAACTCAGCCTTGTAGTGGTTTTAACAGATGGATGGGATAAAACTGGAAGTCCCCAATGAGTGGAGAAGATAATGTTGGGATACAGAGTCAGATCATCCATCATCTTGATTCTATCAATAACATGGGCATACACTTTTGCAATCCTGCTGTTTGGGCTCGGCATTAGGATCACAGACAATGCCTTGAAAGTGAGTTTCCTGGAGCGGGATAATCGAAGACCCTTTACCCCTCCATTCATTTTCTTCACCCAAAAACGCCATCGTCTAGGCCTTGCCATTAATTTTTCATGATATTGATCACCGCCATTAATAAGCTTCTCGTAGCGGAACCTCGAGGGGATTACAGCATTAGCTTGGAAACCCATCTGCAGCATTAACAAGAACTACAGGTTAAAGGACTGGAATAACAGGAGCTAGGTCAGAAGTAGGACTTCGTCGACTGGAGCTGGTGCCTTGTTCAAGCAACAAATTAATACTTGCATGTGTGTGTAAGGAGGCAGAGCATTTAGAGGGTGAATTGGAAGGAAGTGTGCATTGAATGTATCTAAGAGTAGTTAGATACATGCGGAATCTGATCAATTTAATTATAATGTTGCTTCAGATACATAGCACTAGAATGCAAATGCAGAAAGGTAAAGACTGCTTGCCTACCTTTTGATTCTTCAAGACACATGGCTAGCACTAGCTCCACATCTTAAGAAATGGACAACAAGAGGGACATAAACTAGTTGAGTGACTGTTAGAAACACACACACTGCAACTTTCTTTCTAGTCAGTGGTTGATGAGATCTGAGGCAGGCACTAGCAGGCATGCATGTGCAATGATTGATGCAAGCCCATGTTACTTGCTAGGATACAAATCAAATCCAATCATTTTATTAAAAGCAAAGGAATTTATTGGAAAGCTACAAGGTTGTTTATTCTTCACTTTGACAGAGATCAGAGTCCACATTCCACCATCAATCAAGTCAGCAACATCAACTGTCGGTCTAATTTGTACCTTGTCGAACAAAACAGCGGCGTGCTGTTGCTTACTCTTTTTTTTTTTTTTTTTTTCCTTTTCCTTGTGGACATTCATTTGCTCCACTAGTTTTTAAAAAATTAAATAGCTAATGGACGGTTGTTATGTGAGTTGGGTTTTTTTTTTTTCCTGTTATTTTAGAAAATAATACACTTACTGAAAATCTAACAAACAATAATTCTTTGTACAATGGCATAACATCTTCTAAAACAAATCTAATAATATTTGTTAAGAAATCCACGGTGGAATTGCTTATTTATACAATAATCTCATACTGTATCGAGTTTGGACTTGTAGGCCCTGAGAGATTGTATAGATGAGGCCCGTTTAATTAATGTTGCATAAGAATAAAATAGCCCAACTAATGCATTCTTCAGAGTTACAGCCCACCTTAGTAAGGCCTGGTAGCCCATCCATATTTGTAAAGTCATAGTCCAATATTGGAGGAGGTTCCCTTTCAATACGGAGCCCATCACACCACACGAAATGGGAGTCCAATATTGATAGTTAATTAATATTAAACAGTACTAGCATGCATATATAAATAATTATTAATCAAAATAAGTTCAGGAATAGGATGGGAGAGATAATCAATAATTTCTTCTTAACTAAACACAGTACGTGAGGCCACATGTGCACAAATTTGAGATCTCAAACACGTTAATTCATAAAATTCTGTCATGCAAGCAGCTTGCAGCCATTTGATTATATATGTTTTCCTTTTATGGTCAAATAATAATTAAGTGCAATGGGTAGATCGGTGTGTAATGCAAGCAATGCATTTATTTAAACGTATATTAACGATCATATGTTGGGATCTACTGTCGAAGATACCTTGCGTGCTTGCTACCTCTTAATGAATTCTTCTTCTTCTTCTTCTTCTTCTTCTTAATTTTGATTCAAGAACTGACCGTCGAGCTACCTGACTATAAACCCTAAACTTAAATTACATTAAAAAAATTAAGCCGACTTCTAATTTAAGACAAATAAAAACCAAGTAAAGAGGGTTGAGAATCCAACAAAATTGATTCGCTTCATTGATTATTTAGGCTATGAAAATGAAGTGGACCTTCCATAAATAATGAATTTGAGGGTTGATCAACCAGCTAGAATATTAATGTTGTCATGGTTATTTATATAAATGCAAGCAAGGGAGAAATTATTTTATGAGATAATAATATATTTCTAAGTAACTACCATTAATTCCTTTTACTCTTTCGTGTTATCTTTTATATATATATATATATATATATATATATATATATATATATATATATCTATGTGTGTGTGTGTGTTACCATATACTTTTGGAGCAATACAAAATTTCTTCAAATATAGTATTCTATGACTACCAAAAGTTGTGTTAATTGTGTTGTGGGTAGATAATAAATTAGTTATGGGTAAAGGATATAATAAAAAATAATTTTGAGAGAAAATGAATTTTTGACAAATTACATGGAGTGCTAATCAACCAGGCAAATTATTCACTATTAGAAAAATGATAGTAAATACAAACGAATATACCGATAGAAAAATTCCGTTAATAAATTACACTGATATTTATAGATAAAAATATGTTTCCTTTGCTATTTCCATATATATACACTGACAAATTTTTTTTGCCAATGTATATCAAGATAATTACAGTAAATAGAAGGTATAAAAAACAAATGACATGCCATTATTACAGATGGCCTTACCAACGCAATAAACCCATCCCTAATATCTATTGGTGATTACGTTGATCGTTTTTAAATTATAACCTAGCAATCGACCCTCATCCCCCCTTCCCATTTCTTCTATTTCTTTCTATTCAGTTTATTAAATATTATTTTTTAAAAATATTTTACTAAAATTACAAATGGTTTTATTGACGGATCAAGTCTATTGATACATTTCAAAGAGTTGAAAAATAATTACTAAAAATATCATTGTCACTGTTTAATCACCGACAGAATTAAACTATCAGTTATATTAAAAAAATCACCGATAAAATTACAAACAGTCTTCTTTGTTGATAAAATGTCATATTTACTGATGAGAACATGAATCACCGAGGAAAGTTTTTTCAAAGAACAATAATTGTTTATAAGCCTGTTAATAAAAATCATGCCGAGTCTAACTATCAACATAATATTTTGTCTATAAAATGTAAATTTATGGTAGTGATTGTTTTGTGCATTTATATATATATATATATATATATATATATATATAAAGTAACAATTTGAATCTATTTAAATATGCTTTTTAAAATTATAGTTTGCTTGAAAATATATTAAAATTATAACCTTTTAACAGCTTATAAATGTTTAATTGAATGTATTTCAAAAAGAAAATGAATTCAAAAAAATTTGAAGAATTTCATGCATGAATTTATAAGTTGGAAGCTTGAAGAAAGAAGCTTATCTGGTAGTGTTGTCTTTTGCAGCCATTGTTACAAAAAGTAGTCAAGTGGTAGCAGCAGCCAAAGAGGATCGGAACTAACACGATGGGAATTCCCGTGATATGTGAAAGAACAAGAGAAGGGTATCTAGATTAACTTATTATTTAAGACTGCAACGGCTAGCAACTGGGACAAGTCGTTGAGTCCTATGTCACAGATATATAAAAGGGCAAATGGAGACCCATTTTATATATATATATATATATATATATATAAAAAAACTAATGCAAACTAATGCAAACTGCAGCGTGATAGTATTAAAGTGCAATTACTAAATTATGGTTTTAATTTGTTTCCAAAGTTGAACAGCTAGCTAGCTCCATGGCTGGCTAGCTTGTGTGAATGATAAAAGTAAAAGACTTTCTACACGTTGGCTTTCTTTCCACTTTGTGTGGAATATTTGACTTTTTTTTTTCTTTAAAAAAGGCAAAGCCACTGCAATAGAATAGATGCTTCTCCTTCTGTTAGAATTCAAACTTGCTTGCGATAATATTAATTAGATGCTGCTTTCCCAAAGCTAAAATATTAGTAATTAAATATTTATATGGAATTGTGTGATATATGCATCTAAAATTCAGCCTAGTTAATCTAGGATTACACACCTTCATTACATAATATACATCTCCATGTTCAGTAGTCTTCGATTTCAAGAGAAGAAGACGAATTCATTCCAATATTGCTCTATAATTAATTAAGACATGAAAGAATCCAGGCATAGTTCTCTATGCGCGCAGCAGAGGTTTCGGTAACAAGATGAACACCATTTTCCACACGCACGCACATATATACAGTAAAGTGTTCCTCGATCGATTATATTTCAAGTTGCGGAACTTAATACATCAATCTTATCTTACACAGGAAAAAGGACTGCTTTTAGTTTTTAGCATCTAGCATGCGCAGAAGAGCGAAATTAATTAACAACAGCACCATGATCATATATATATATATATATATATTACCAAAAATCAACTTAATTGAACATCAATATTGTAGAGAAGGATTTTAGCCCTTCAATATTCCCAGGCTAGCTAGCTAGAGCCAGGCATAAAAACTAATTCCCACAGACTAGAGAAACTAGGAAGAAACAGTTTTTTCCCCTGAAGAATAAATACTAGAAAAAGAAAAGAAAGAAAGAAACAGCCCAATATATATTTATAGTCCTCCTACCAGAAAGTGCAGGTGGATGAGTTGTGATGATTATGGTTGATGAGGCGAAGAAATCTTCTTCTGCGGCGACAGTAGAATGCATAACGGAGCCTAGACCAAACCAACCTTCTAATTTTACGAGCAGATCTTAGTCTCAGCCACATCACTTTCTTCGCTCTTATCAAAGAACCCTTGATCCTTTCTGTTAGGGTTCTTTTCCTGCAGAACTGGTAGCTTCTAAGAAATAACTGTCTCTTCTCCATCATTACCACTGAGCTGCTGCTGTTGTAATGCTCTGAACTATTGCTATATCCTCCTAATAACTCATTCCAAGTACTGCTACTGCTGCTCCTCGACAGCGGAGTTGGCCCCAGATGATGGCTAGTGTTGTAGCTGTAGTTGCGGTTCATTAACAGAGCCATGATGATCACTCCTGCTAGCTAGCTACCTGGTTATGTGTGCATGAAATGGAAATTGATGGATAGAAAGAAAGAACTTTTCAAAAAAAAAAAAAAGGAAAGAAAGAAAGGAAGAAAAAGGTAGCTGGCTATCTATGATCTGATCTAAAATAAAACAGGTGAGAGATTTTAAAGCAGAGATAAATAAGCCAATACGGACAACATAAGAAGGGAGGGAGGGAGGAGGCGGAAGGGGAAGAGGCCAAGGGGTCTGTTTGGCTTGCGTTATAAGGGAATATAATAACCAAGTTGATGTTGCTTCTCCCTGTTGTGGAGTATTGTGCGAGCAGTGCGCCGCCGCAGGAGGAAGGAGCTGGACCCAAGCCGGACTTTTCCTTCCTTCTTTTATACTCTTGACACGTACGTTGGGCAGGAAATGGAAGGATAAAGATGGGCGGTCACGTACCTTTTGTGTTGTTCTTTCCTTTTTCTTTTCTCTCCCAAATTAAAAGGTTGGGTTTATGATGCATGATGAATGTAGATGGCTGGTTAGGTTTGAAAAGTTTTTTGTGGATCGGTTTGGGTCAATCTATTCCAGCTGACCAGTTCAAGTAGTTCTTGAGGGGAGAAAAATATAATTCTAATATTATAATCTACAATGAATCATGCATACTGTACAATGTTTTCCAACACTAAACAAATTCTATTAATTATAATACACATTGTCGCACCCGACATCACGATGGATCTAAAACTAATCCATGATTATGGAAAAAGAATAGATTATTTGGCATTTGGTTCTTTTAGAGAAAAATATCTTGTTTGAGGAGTTGCCACCTAGTATTATGGTCACTAGAAACCCTAACTGGTCAACAGAGATTCTATAGCTTGGGATTGGTTATGTAAAAGGAAAGATATTGTCACCCCTTAAACGTTCTGCCCAAGACAGACTGCATTGCTGGTTTTGTCTTAAATTGCTAAATATTTATTAGTTTATGCTATGATAATTTGTTTATAATATTCCTGACTCTGGCGCCA
>Ga0325405_1001540_pt1 | contig 23462 bp, 17 predicted proteins | sample PopdelMetagenome_21_FD_205663 | JGI IMG/M metagenome (GOLD analysis project Ga0325405, IMG submission 205663) | Populus deltoides microbial communities from Bellville, Georgia, United States - Xylem-Control-R2 | ecosystem: Host-associated > Plants > Phyllosphere > Stem > Wood/Secondary xylem...
AGAGCAAGAGCAAGAGCAAGAGCAAGAGCATGATCTTGATCTGAAAACCAAAATGTCTAAATACATGGAAAATGCCTCCTTTTATAGGCCAAAATTCAGAACTATTGATTTGTTGACTAATTGATGAGTGAGTGACCACATCTTGACTTGGTGACAATTCTTATCTTCTTGTCTGCCAATAACGTCATAATTTGAATAGACTTAAATCATGAAAGTTCTAGGAAATTGTCTCAACTTTCCAGGGTAAAAAAGGTGAGATATTTGGACTTCTAGAACTCGAGATATGGGCTGAACACTGAACAGTGTCTGGGTTGCAGGACAGATTCAGACTTCTTCGTTGTTGCTACAATTTAGACTTGACAACGGCCTTTTTAAATCTTGGACTCCTATGAAAGTTGTAGGCCTATGTCTTACCTTTCCATCCATATAAATTAGACTTAAATCCGAGATCTACAACTCCAGATATGACCCGATTACCGAACAATGTTCCAGTTTGGACTGCACCAACATCTCTTTTCTAAGTTTGGCCATCTCTTTGTCCAATTTCAGTACTTCAACTCATCAATCAATTCTTTTATTTATATGATATGCTTACATTTAAGATGAACATTTACTATAAATTAAAGGTATCTTATATTATTAGATATGTTATTATAAAACATGCTTTAGTTAAGGAGTTATTGATACTTTAAGTGCAAAATGATGATATAAAACCTTGATAAAAATGCACTTTTAAGTACTAATCACCCCCACAACCAGCTTATTACTAGTCCCTAGTAATCAAAGCGTTAAAATAGAAAAACAATTTGCAAATTCCACAAAGCAAGTCATTCATCATTCAACTTCCATTAATCTATCCAGATAAACAAACTCTCTTTAAATTTATATATCTGCTCAATACCTCTTAAACAAAATATTACTAAACCTTTCTTTTTATGTGCTCAATGTATGAAAACATAGATGATGGAGCTTTTATTGGAAGAAAATAATATTCTGTTCTAATGTTTAAGGTTAACTTCTTTGGGTTGGGATTATTATCTTCTTCTATTTTTTTTCTTCTTTTTTTCAATATATGTACATATAACTTAAAACATAATGCATCTTTAACCCATATAACGAGCTTTCGGCTAATGACTCCTAGACCAGTTGGTCTTAAGGTGTAAAACCCGGTTTTTTTTTAAAGCCCAAAACAACAATAATTTTATATATATATACACTTAACCCACATGATACCGGTAATCAGCGAACCTGATCCCTCACATCATCAAAATACAATCCATACAATCAACATTTCATTTAAAAGTGAATCTTACATAAACACGTAATATTATGGTTGCATGATTAGAAGTTCATATTAAAAATATACATACATAGACATGAGTTTGCATTCCTATCCTACTAATAGCCATTACGAATTTAAACAAAAGGATCTAATAAAATTTATACATTTAGTACATTGATTCATACAAAATACATTGTGATTTAGAATGCATCTACATGATTCCTTGCAAAAATAGGTTCCTGTGTATCAGGTTCCCTAGACATCATGAATGTGACGTCCCTACAGCAACACAAAACATTTAAGAGAATGTAATTACTTAATAATAATAATAATAATAATAATAATAATGGTAACTAAACGGTCTGGCAGTTAAATGAAGCATCAACATTTATAATTTCTTCATGTACTTGGTATAAACAGCTTATAGTGCATATAAATGCACCAATTTTTGCAATCAACCATAATTTTAAACCCGGCTATCCTCTTAAGGCATCATTTGCTGAGGTTAACCGTTCACTCACCTCGGTCATCCTCTTCGGATGCTATTAGCCAAAGCTAATCAATCGTTCATCCCGGTCATCCATTCGGATGCCATTAGTCGAAGCTAATCACTCATTTGTCCGCCATCTATTCGGATGCTATTAGCCGAAGCTAATCATTCTTTATCCCGGCCATCCATTTGGATGCCATTAGCTGAAGCTAATCAACCATTTGTCAACATTTAAGCGTCCGACGATCTAATATCGGTTCTAACACAATATGGTTATATTCATGTTAAAGTATTTCATTATTCAACGTATGAAAAAGGAAGGTGCAAGTCACCTACCTGCTCCACCTGTGGGTTGTTCTTGTCTTGATGATGGTCCAATCCTAACCGCACCACCTAAGACATCAATGGTCATAAATCAGTACATTTGTATTTTTGAATCACATTCATCACCACACTTATTTCAAGAGTTCATATGTTCACATTCAAGTGCTCCACATTTTACATCATCATACCATGAAATTTTTACTAGCATTTAAGTCATTTCTGCTTAGGAGGCTTATTGTAGAAATCGGCAGCGAGAATTGGTTCGCTGCAGGCTGCCCAATTCGGCAGCGACAACTGTTTCGCTGCAGGCAGCCAGTTCGGCAGCGACAACTGTTTCGCTGCTGGCGCCACAGTTTCGGCAGCAAATCACAATTTCACTGCAGCCAACTCAACTTCGGCAACGAATAGCTAGTTCACTACAGAACACGCCACTCGGCAACGAATTGTTAATGCGCTGCAGATGACACAGTTTCGGCATCGAATCACAGTTTCGCTGCACAACACACAACTCGACAGCGAGTGCTAAGTCGCTGCAAAAGACTCAGTTTCGGCAGCGAATCACAAATTCGCTGCAGATAAACAGCTGACATAGTTTCGGCAGTGAATCAGAGTTTCGCTACAGAAGACTCCATTTCGACAGCGAATGCTAATTCATTGCAGCCGACACAGTTTTGGCAGCGAATTAGAGTTTCGCTGCACAACACACAACTCGGCAGCGAATGCCAATTCGCTGCAGAAGACTCAATTTCGGCAGCGAATGCTATTTTGCTGCAGCGGACACAGTTTTGTCAGCGAATTAGAGTTTCGCTGCACAACACACAACTCGGCAGTGAATGCTAATTCGCTGCAGAAGACTCAGTTTCGGCAGCGAATGCTAATTCGCTGCAGCTGACACAGTTTTGGTAGCAAATCAGAGTTTCGCTGCACAACACACAATTCGACAGCGAATACTAATTCGCTGCAGGAGACTCCATTTCGGTAGCAAATGCTAATTCGCTGCAGCCGACACAGTTGCGGCAACGAATCACAGTTTCGCTGCACAACACACAACTCGGCAGCGTATGCCAATTCGCTGCAGAAGACTCAGTTTCGGCAGCGAATCACAAATTCGCTGTAGACAACTCAGTTTCGGCAGCGAATGCTAATTCGCTGTAGTTGACACAGTTTTGACAGCGAATCAGAGTTTCGCTGCACAACACACAATTTGGCATGAACACACACCACACATGCTGTAACAACCCCAGCATATACACTGTCATTAAGTTCCAGCAGAACACACTCATTGAAACCATCAATTTCAGCACCTAATCCTTCAACAAAATCCCAGCAGAACACACACATTGAAAACCATCAATTGTAGCATATAATCTTTCCATAAATTCCAGCATAACACACACATTAAAACCATCAATTTCAGCATATAATCCTTCAATAAATCCCAACAGAACACACACATGCATGTTGACCCAACCCCATAGTTAAAGTCAACCCTCTACCATGATTTGTTTTTTCCATTTTATTCATTTTTCTTTGTTAGATGTTCTAAAATTGGCTTCATTTCATTTATGTTTCCTTGTTCTCCTAGTTAATTTCAGTTTCCTTCATAGCTAGCTTAGGTTTTAGGTCAATTTCCTTAGGGTTTTCTTCTTCATTTTCGTTTCTGGTCTTAAGGAGAAGAGGAAGGGAGTTTCATGACCCATACCTTTCGAATCTAACTAAGTTTGAGGAAGGTTTGACACTATTCTTTCTCTTCTCCTGCTGGTTCTCCTCCTTCTTCTTCCTCTCACGTTTTCCAGCCCTCTTTTTCCTTTCCTCTAGGCAGCTGTCCAATCTTTTCTCAAGGTCTCATCTTTCCCTCACACGTTCACAAAGCACTCTCTACTGGTTTGGTTTAGGTTTCTATTGTGAAAGAAGAAGGGAAGAACGACATGCAGCTACTGTTTTGGGAAGAGGATGGATCATCCTCTCTCTCCTCGTATTTATACTCCCCATGAAATGAGGTGGGTTGTTTGGGGGTTGGTTTAGATGTGTTCTTATCCTTGTTTTGGTCTATCTAAAATCGGTTTTACCCCTCCCTCCCAGCTCCTTAAGTTAATTATTTTTTAAAAAACAAAAACTGCGTCGCTGCCAATGTAGAAATCGCAGCGAAAACTGCAGTTATGATTGTGGCTCACATCTTCCCTTGGTTTTACGTCCAAGAACGGCTTAAACACCCTCTATGGGTCGGGGATAGGCTTCCCATCCATTTTTCTTAAAAACTGGCAAACAGAGTCTTTTATAGTCAGATTCTCAAGACTAAGTCGATCATGTTCTTTATGGAAATGGGGTCATAAGTCCTGAAATGCACAATCCATATCTCTACCAGGATATATCTCAAAAGTTAATAGAAGATTATCTAAAGATTCCTTATGTTTTTGAAATATATCCCGACTTTTGATAATTTTCACAAGCTTTGCAGAACACATGTGTCTTTGAACATGGTGGGCCAATAAAATCCACATTGTAAGATTTTTGCAGTTGTCTTTTTTGACGAGAAATGACTCTCACATGCCTCAGAATGACAAAGTTTAATGACACTACTTACCTCATTGTCGGGAATGCATCTTTGAAATATTTGATCAGGATAATTTTTGAATAAGTAAGGGTCATCCCAATAACATTTTTGCACGTTGCTCAAAAACTTTCCTTTGTCTTCGATACTCCAGTAAGCTGGCAAATCTCCTGTTGCAAGAAAATTGATATGATTAGCAAACCAAGGCATTAAATTAAGAGAAAGTAGGGATTCATCAGAAAAGTAATCGTCGATTGGTGTGATGTCGGATGTCAAATCTGTTATCACTCTTGACAAAAGATTTGTATCAACATTTTTGGTGTCTTTTTCATTCGTGATTTCTTCTTGAGAATAAATCATTTGCAAATCTTCAGATTCATCCAACTCAATTTTACTCAAAGTAGATTCAAGTTGATCATAAACTAATTCTTCAAGAGATTAATATAAACAAAACTTTAGCATTATAAAAATATAAAGAGAGAGCAAGAGCATGATCTTGATATGAAAACCAAGATGCCTAAATACATGGCAAATGCCTCCTTTTATAGGCCAAAATTCAGAACTATTGATTTGTTGACTAATTGATGAATAAGTGGCCACATCTTGACTTGGTGACAATTCTTATCTTCTTGTTTGTCAATAACGTCATAATATGAACAAACTTAAACATGAAAGTTCTAAGAAATTGTCTCAGCTTTCCAGGGTAAAAAATTAAGATCATTTGGACTTCTAGAACTCGACATTTGGGTTGAACACTAAACAATGTCTGGGCTGTAGGACAAATTCGGACTTCTTCGGTGTTGCTACAATTTGGACTTGAAAATGGCCTTGTTAAATCTTGGACTCCCATGAAAGTTGTAGGCCTATGTCTTATCTTTCCATCCATATAAAGTAGACCTAAATCTGAGATCTACAGCTCCAGATATGACTCGATTACCGAACAATGTTCCAGTTTGGACTGCACCAACATCTCTTTTCTAAGTTTGGCCATCTCTTAGTCCAATTTCAGTACTTCAACTCATCTATCAATTCTTTCATCTTACAAAACTCCCCAAACTCATTTGAAGTGAACTCACCACCTCAGTTAGTCCTCAAACATTTAAGATAGGCATATGTTTCCTTTTCAACGCAAGCCTTATAACTTCTAAACATGGTAAAAACCTCTGATTTTTCATGCAAGAAGTAAATCCAAGTCTTATGACTAAAGTCATCGATAAAACTCAAGAAATACCTCTTGTTGTTGTTTGATGCAAGCTTTATAGGTCCACATATATGGCATGTACTAGCTCCAGCTTTTGTGACGCCCTCCATAGACTTCTTTTTAGAATGGATTCCCCGTGTTGTTTTCTAACCAAACATGTTGTGCATAACTTTGCAGGAGTTTTTAGAGAAGGCAAACCACTGACCATCTTTTTGTATTGAAGGGTTCTCAACCCTTTAAAGCTCAAGTGTCTGAATCTGCAGTGCCATAAATAACTCTCATTCTCTGTCACAGCTTGAAAACAAGTAGCATCTTTAGGCATCATTATGAGCACAATAAACATCCTGTTCGAGCTCATCTCGGACTGAATAATTAAACTCTTACTAGGATGAAAAACTTTGCACTCCCCATGTTGAATCAGAATTGCCACACTTTTTCTTGAAACTCCTCTATACTTAACATGTTATTTTCAACTCAAGAATGTAATCGACCTTAGAAATTACTTGAGTGATTCCATTCACTTGCATTCGAATGTTTCCTTTCCCCACAACTGTCATCCTTGAGATGTTGCCTAGTTTCACAATTTGCTTGAATTGAACATCCAAATCCAAGAACCATTATTAATTCCCACTCATATGATTACTACATCCTGAATCAAGGAACTAGACCTCTTCTCTTTTAGCATGGTTATGCTCTACATAGGACATTAAAAACAACTCTTTTCCTTCATCTAGTTATGCGTAGTTGGCTCTCTTCTCCTAACTGGGACACTCATACTAAAAGTGTCCTAATTTGTGACACTTAAAGCACTTGATAGTGGTCTTGTTGAAAGATTATCTGTCACGGCCTCTTCCTCTTTCTCTGAACACCCCCTCGACCTCTTCCTTTGCTAGTATTGTCTTCATGAGTGACCTTGAGAGCCTACTCCTCTCCTCGATGGCCATTCACTATTTGTTAATGGACCAACAAACTACTCTACAGCTTGTCAATGATCAATGTGTTCAAATCATTAGATTCTTTAATGGAGCAAGCCACATAATCAAATTTTAAAGTCATGAACCTCAAAACTTTCTCATTGATGATGGTTTGGCTAATTGTCTCACCATGAGCCTTCATTTTGTTGGCTATGGTGAAAGTACAAGCAAAGAAATTTTTAACAATCTCTCCCTTCATATGGAGAGTCTCCAAGTCCCTCAAAAGTGCTTGCCACTATGCCCTCTTCACCTTGGTAGAGCCTTGATATTTCTGTTTCATGGAGTCCCAAATACTCTTTAATGTGTCCTTGTCGAGTATAGTCTCCATGATATTCCAATCTATAGCTTGGAAAAGATAATTCTTTACATTTAAGTCCTTAAACTTCTACCCTTCGATCAATTTGCATTATGCTTTTGCCTGGTCCTCGATCGATTTGCATTGTGCTTCTATTGCCACCACTGTAGAGTCAGATCTTGTCCCAGTCCCTTGTGTCACCACCACCGAAATCCCATTCTCTATGAGATCCCAATATTTCTTGGAACGGAGAAAGTTATCCATCAACATTGCCCAATGATCGTAATGTTTGTTAAATTTAGGAATGGCCAACTGCACAAAACCCCTGTTTTTGCTCTCTGCCATTCTGTTTGACTCCCTTACTCTAAAAAAGAATTGCAATTTATTTCCACACACACTCACAATCAGCCCCCCTGTGATGGAGCTCTGATACTAAGTGTTGACAACATTTAGAAGAAACTATAATAAACAAGCTTGAATGAAAAGTCCTGCAAATCATTGATAAAAAACAGCAGGCTTATAAAGTCTTTTACAAAGAGATAAAATCAAAATAACAGCCCACGTTTACAACACCCTAAAACATGGTAACATACTGAGAGGAATTTGTCTAAACACAAACAACTAGTCCCTAAGGAATAGGACTTTTTAACAGACTAAATAATTAAAAGATCAAAATAATAAACTGTTAACCTCTAACAGTCTATCAACTAATAGCATGATTCAAAATATATTCACTGATTAGGAAAAAACACCAAAAGCTCGTAATTGCAGGTGAGAGGTGGAAATGTGGGAGTAAACTGAAAAAGTGTATAGAGAATCCTTGTAATGCTGATTTTTCATTTATATTTTCTAATACATCACAAATTTACAAGCTTTCAATTGTTTTCTTATTTGATTTTTAGTTTACCTAGTTGTAAATTTTAATTGTATTTTACATGAATTTTGTTGTAGATAAAGAGCTAAAAATAATAAATTTCAAGAGGAACATATCGTAGTTAAAGATATTGTAGAGTTAAGTAATCTTGAGTTGGAAAGTTCTTTGCATGAACTTCAGTATATCCATAATATCTCCTTTATCTGACAACATATTAATGTTATTCAAGAAGTGTTGGAAAGCTAACTAAATATGCAACAATTGTTTTCTAAAATAGAAAACTTCAAATTCACATGTTTTCCATTCAAAAAACTAGCCCGCAATCTAGAGTTAAAAAACTGTTGTAGTATTTGATAGATTAAGAAATTTACTTTCTTTTCTTATAAGGGTCGGTCTTGGGATTTATAAGCTCGTTATGATGGATGCTAGGTAGTTTTGGAGGCAACATCTTGGTAGTAGAACGGAGAAGAAGATAAGTTCTTCAAAGAGTTGACATCTTTGTTTATTGAATTCTTTAAAGAATTGACATCTTTGTTTGCTGGATTCTTAAAGGAGCCCAATTCTTCAAGGAACCATATAAGTTCTTCAAAGTTGACATGTTTGTTGGTTGAATTCTTTAAGGAATTGACATCTTTGTTTGTTGGATTCTTTATGGAGCCCAAGCCCAATTCTTTAAGGAACTATATAAGTTCTTCAAAGAGTTGACATATTGGTAGTTGAAAGGAGAAGAAGCTAAGTTCTTTAAGGAGTTGATATCTTTGGTGGCAAAATTCTTCAAGGAGACTAATTCTTCATGGAACCATATAAGTTCTTTAAGAAGTTGACATCTTTGTTTTCTAAAATCTTTAAGGAGCCTAATTCTTCAAGAAGCCGCAATCTTTATTGATGTTAAATGTATCAAATATATTTTTTTTCTAAGATTATGATGTATCCTAACTATGATTATACATATTTTTTTTATTGAACTAATTTAGTATTTATTGAGCATCCCATTCTAAACTTAATGCTTGTGAATGATTGATCATAGTTAGGATACATCATAATCTTAGAAAAGAAAATTTATTTCATAATTAAATTGATGATTATTTCAGTGTAAGTTTGAGATACCATAAGGAATCCGTAGGATAGAGATATCTATGGACTTGTGCAATCTTTAAAAGTTTCATCATTCTTAATAAATTTTGACATGTTTAGAATTTTCACAAAGATGTCAAAATTTTTCTTTTTAAGATATTTTATTAATGTTTGAGAGAGATTGATGAATAAATTAGAGTAATTCAATTATTAACAATAAGAAATATACTTGATTAATTTAATTAGAAATCTCGTATAAATTAGTTATGGTAAATAAAAAGTCCTAGAATCTTATGAATCGAACTAACTTATTTAATTTTATTGTTTACTAATGTAACAAATCATTCCTATATGATTTATCAAATAGATCATTATTTAATAAATTTTGGTTGTACCTTTTCAATCCTTATGGAACGATAGTCTTTCTCATTCACTTTATTACTTGTTACGATTCATGCACTCGCAATTTCAACCAACAAGTTTTTGACATAGTTTTGGAAAACCACTTTTAAACCCTCAAATGCTTTCACAACCACTTGCCTTTTTGAGGCTATAAAAGAGGTGTCATTTGAAGCTTGAAAGAGAGTGGGGCCAGAGAGGAGAAAAAACCCATGAAAAAGAAAAGGAAAAATATATTGTGAAGAAGGAGATCAAAAGCTACTTGGAAGGGGCTATTGGAATATATTCAAATCAAGCAAAATATGCAGAAACTAGTTGCAATCGTCTCCTGAATGTATATTACTCAACATGATAGAGAGGTAGAACTCATTGAGAATACCCTTCCCTATGAATTTTAAGCTTTGATTCATTTATTCAAGTGTTGTTCATGGTGTTTTTAAATTAATTCGACCATATTTTAAATTAGTCTTACATATATGTTCAATTTGTTTGAATGCAAGTTGTAATATGATTGTTTGTTCTTAATGTTAATCTAGTGTTTTATAATGATTAATAGATGATTAATGATATACTTTTTATGTTGAATACTTGATGCATGTAAAGCATATGTTATGGTTTGATGATTATATGAAAAACAAATTAACATGTAGCAATGCTTGGCTATTCTGGTGTTTTTATTCGGTTTTGAAAAGTTCATACATGTCATTTTGATGTTTTGATGTTGAATGACCTTTTGGATTGATAAAAACAATATATGTGCATGTTTGTATGTTGATAGTAAGTTATAGGTTTTGAATCCTATGCATTTCAAGGTTTACACGTTTATTATTGTTTCTAAAGGCTTCGAAATGTATAGATGAGTGTATGTGACTTGTATGAATAGACCTTAGGCCTTTATTCTGGGTTTTGGTACATTTTATAGATTTTAGCAGTTTTTGTGTTTCTAGGTTTAATAATCATCCGAAGAAGATTGCTTTAGGTCTATAATTTCCATGTCATTTTCATCAATTGTTGGTTCTTACACATGTGTATAAGTTTGTTTATCATTAATCTAAAATCTTAAAGGCTTAAAAACACTATAATCTTAATGTCAATCTAGTGTTTTATAATGTTTAATAGATGATTAATGATATGCTTTTGATGTTCGAATAACAAAAAGGGTGAATTGCTAAAACACTATAATCTTGGTATTCGATATTTAGTTCTTCATTTGTTTTTTTCCCACAAAATCAAATAATCGTGATGATTGGTTGTTTGTTGTGATAATCCAGCTTAAAAATTTTGCTTGAAGAATGATTTTACATGTCGCTGTATCTTTGATTTTTTGAAATCTAGTTTGAAATTGAATTTGTGTTTTTTGATTTATGTTGAGTGTTCTTCGTGTTCTTGATAAATTCTGAGTTTTGTTCCCTTTTAATTTGAGATTTATAAAAAAAAAAAAATTACTTATTTGATTGGTTTTCATCAGTTTGGGTCTTATTTTCTTGTTTGTGGGTCGAGCCCATCAAGTCCAGCCTACATAACTAGGTTGAACCATAAAATTTAAAACCTTGTTGGCACGTTTGGTTTTGCAAAAAAAAAAAAAAACAATTTTCTTTACTTAGAGCGTGTTTGGCAAATATGTCTTTAGCCCTGTTTATGCATTTTTCTCCTTTGTATTTCTAACTAATTGCTAAACAAAATCCAAATGGTTTACAAAAATTATAAAAAATTCAAGGACCATTTTAAAATTATTTTTGGGATCACATGTTTTTAAACCATTTAATTTAATATTTGGATTGTAAACTTACATTGTAAGATACTGACCATGTATTAAATATACATGTTTTTCTTCAAAATTTTAAAAAAATCCAAAATTCCTTATTTAAAAAATAAAAAAATATGTTTTTATTTGTATACATATGACCAAATTCTAAATAATTTCATGCATATTTTATAAAAAATAAAAATTTCTTTTTTATCATACTTTGAAAAATACAAAAATCAATTAATGGGTATCATAACAAGTTTATGATTATCCATTAGAATTTAAAATTTCAAAAACACCACAAAATCAATTTGTTTAATTAATATTTGTGGTATGAATTTTACAATATAATACATATTCCCAGTATTAAATTAAATAAATTGATAAAAATTAAAAATTAGAAATTAATTGTACATTTTAATTTTTAGGGGAATAAAATTACATTGTAAAGTATATTCCAAAGTATTAAATATACAAAATAAAAATAAATACACCATTAAAACTTGAAGAATAAAATTACTTTGATTCTTGCAGACGAGTAATTTTTCTAGTCACCATAATAATAGGTGATGATTTCTGAACCCTTCAAATCATAATTTCATGATTAGTTCCAACACCCCTTTGATCCAGAAGGGATATCCATCATTCAACGTCATGCACGTTACGATAAGATGTCGACTCCACTAAGAATATCTCTGGTTGGACTATGCTTTTTGATTGTTTGTTTGTTATGTCTTTTTTTTATATTAAATATAAGAAGTATTATAGATCAAAAATAAACAAAGTTCGAAAACCAACTGAGTCAAATTTACAGTTAGAATTCTTATATATTTGCATTGATGATCAGTTGTAGAACACCGGGTGGTGGATGTTGACTTATACCAATGTTTGTTCTTTTGATTTATTTTGATATTTTAATTTTAGTCATTTCTTAGTTGTTTTTCAAAGTTATTTTTGTTATAATTAAACGCCCCATCTTTGTTCACATAGCACAAAACTAGATTAGATACTCTTTGTGGGAATGATCCTTACTCACACTACTTGTAAACCCCCAGTAAAAAATAAATAAATTTGGGTTAAATAGAGTAACTATCAATTAAAAAATGATAAATTAGGGAGAAAATTTTATGAATTGGAATGAACATTTCCTGGAGATTAATTTAAAATTTAGAGAAGCTAAAGTAATAAAATAGTATGTGAAATATTAGTTAACGATAAATTATGCTTGACCAGGTAAAAATAATAATTTAAGGGAGGAAATTTTGTAAATTGGGTGATATTATGTGTAAAATAGAAGAAAATATCAAATAAATTGATGCATGACCCTTTGCGCGAGAAACATCAAATTTCAATTAATCCCCACACATAATCGCGCTATTGGGACTACAAGTGGTAAGAAACTTAGAAACAAATTTATGATAATTATGAATAGGAATCTCCAAAGAATTAGTCTAAGATCCGAGATGATTTAAGTAAATTATATGGTATGCGAAATTCGGATTTTTGGCGTGAAATTTTCAACTGTCTAGTTTTACAATATTGTACGTATCTCCCAATCCGACCGTTGGATCATGTTGAAATTTTACGTGCGATCTTAAAATATAATTTTTACATTGGGATAAAATGTGAATTCAATTAGAGTTTGGTAAGGTCCTAAAAATAAAAACACAATGTCGGGTCAATGCAATAAATCGAAATTTATGAGGGATATGTTGGGGTATAATAGTAATTGACCTATAAAACCTAATGTCACTATGCTTGCTACTACTGTTAATATGGAACAACAACTAAAAAAAGAGAAAAAGGCTTTTCTCTTGCCTCTCTTCAAAAAATCACTTGAGAAATCTTTCCAAATTGTGTTATTGAAGCTTGCAAATAGGTTTGTGAGGAGATAAACACTTTTAGGCCAAAATTAAAAAGCATGGTTGGAAGAGAGGAACTTGAGGGAAAAGTATGGGTGATGAAGATGAAAAACAATTGAAGAAGAAATTGGCAAGAACTCTTCAATTTGTTGATAAAAGTGTTCTTCCTTAGTTTTTATCCTTGATTTCGTAGTGAGTAAAGGATAATTGAAAAAACCCTAATGTTGTGATTCTAGGGTTCTTGAAAATGTGTAGGAAATGAGAGTTTCTTTGAACATGGAGTAATAATAATGAATGTTGTGATGCATGAAACCACTTAGTGTTCTTTTCAAATTTATCTCTTATATAATTAAAATTCTGATAGTCTTATTAGCCAACCTCTAGTCAATCTTACAACTTGAAAACAATGTAATTTGGAGTTAATATCTTCATAAAAGTTGTAGGTATGAATGTTATTTTATAAATAAAACTAGTCTAAACTTATTTGGAGTTGTATAACTCCGGATATGAGAAACACACTGAGTAAAGGTCCAAACCGATATAGTACTGGATATATTTTAAGTGGTACTATAATCGTTACATTTGAGCCTTACAACGATGTAATTTGGAGCTGGTATCTGTATACAAGTTGTACGTATGAATGTTATTTTTCAAATGGAACTAATCTCGACTTATTTTGAGTTGTATAACTCTAGATACAAGGAAAAACACTTAGTCAAGTTCCAGACTGACATAGTACTAGACAGATTTTGGGTGCTACTATAATTGTTAATTTGAGTATTAAAACGATGTAATTTGAAGTTGGTGTCTTTATAAACATTGTAGGTGTAGCATCTCCAGTACCGAAACCAATGCATCATCCATTAAAAAAAAAACATGGTAATTTGTTTTTACTTATTTTCTTTGTTAAACTCATACAAAGTTTATTGAAATTTCTACCGAAATTTTGGCAGAGTTTCCCCTATACCCGGAGGACCCAAGTTATCGATAAATCATTTGTACACATCATATATTCATTGTTCATATACAATCCAATCATTTCAAGTCTCAAACTGTAACACCTCAAACTTTTAAGATAAAAATTCACACAATTATCCAGTTATAAAAATGAGAAGAATCCTAGGATTTAAGAGGTAACCATTAATTAACCATCGTAATTGCATTTATACATTAGCATAATGAAGATTCTAAATTTCAAATTACTACTTAAAGTTTTAACAAAATAATACTACATAACTTTATACATACAACTTATAAGTATTGTTATTTACAACCCAAAAGAAAATTCTTCTATCTTCCTATTAACTTAAGTGACTATATAGAGAGAACACCCATGTATCAACTAAGGGTTACGTTGTTGAGATGAACCTGCATAGTAATTTGCATAAACATAATTAAATTAATTAAGATGATCTAGTATATTTTTCATTACACTAACAATTTGCTTTTTAATTCATTTATCATCAATTTCTATAGTTTCCCACCTATCAGCACACCAATCTTATCCAATAATAACTAGTTCTATTGATCCCCCATTCGCAGGGCACCAGTTCCAAACTAGAACACTGGTCCAACCATCAGTCCATTCGCAAGGCACCAGTTCCAAACTAGGGCACTGATACAATCATCAGCCCATTCACTAGGCGCCAGTCCCAAACCAGGAACTAGTTCCACCATCCTTCAAACACTATATATAAATACAAAAATTTGAACTACATCTTATTAGGGACTAAGTTAAAGAATTAAAAAAGACTTGAAATTAGAAATCTAAGTGACAGACACCTAAGTGAAATTTGTGCTCTGCTAGTCGTACCCTACTCTCGTCTATTTTCCATAATTTCACCTATACCAATAGTTATACTAATTTAAATTTCAGGTCTTGACCACACATACCCACATATACATAATACCTTCATAATTCAACATTTTGTAATAAAAAACAATTCCAAACAGAAGTTACCAATTTACAAGTTTTAGGTGGCTCAACATAATGAATTCCAAACACTGTTTAGTATTTTGAGTATAATCGAAGCTATAAAGCTCGATTTTATGCGTGGTTTATTTCTTTGGAACAATAAAACATGGGTTTACAACTTTCATGAGATGATTATACCTAGTTTTTCCATCTACATGCCTAAATGCACAAATTTCAGAAACCCAAAAATTTGTCCTGCTAATTCTTGGTTTTTGACCTATCTTCTGTTTTTTTCCATTTTTAGTGTTTTTTCACTCTAATTTAAGCAAGGTCAATTTCATATGAAAGGTAACATCCATGTCTACAACTCTCATGAAGAAAAGTATCTCAAATCCTATCATCTTAGGGTCCAAATCTTAGTAGAGAAATTGAGAGACAACCTATCCAATTTTGATTTTTAAGTTCAACAAGTATAAATCCGTTTCCCATGCATTTTCCATCATTTTCAGCCACTATAAACATAAAATGCCTCTACCTATCATTATTTAACAAACTTCTTAAACCTATACTAAGGTATTCTAAAATCTCAATTATTCAAGAAAAACACAAACAAATTCAAGTAACTTAATAAGAGAGCTTGTTACCTTCTATTACAAAACAATGAGTCATGAGATTGAGAACAACCCCATTTTCCTCTTCTCCTTTCTTCCTTCTTCTAACCCTTCCCTTCCCACTAGTAAATTCTCTAAGTTTTCTTCCTAAATCTTACTTGAAGCACTCTTAGTTCACTTACTCTCACTATCCTTTGGATTCAAAGGATGAATTTACAAGTTTCCTCTCAATTTTTCTTTTCTCCTCTCCTTGGCCGGCCATTACTCTAGGGATTTCTAGAGATTTCTTGTTATATATAATTATGTTCTTTCCTTATTTGCATCTTGCCCCCCATATTTACTTCTATTTTCACATCACCAATCCTTTTATCAATCTATTGACCCCCACTACTTCTCTTTCTCTTTACTAACTCCTTATTCCTTTATTATTGTTTTCAATTTCACCCCTCTCATTAAATAACTTCTCTTTTAATCCAATTAATTTTTTTAATTTAATCATTTCTCCACATCTTTTGTATTTTATTTTCACATCACCAATCCTTTTATCAATCTATTGACCCCCACTACTTCTCTTTCTCTTTACTAACTCCTTATTCCTTTATTATTGTTTTCAATTTCACCCCTCTCATTAAATAACTTCTCTTTTAATCCAATTAATTTTTTTAATTTAATCATTTCTCCACATCTTTTGTATTTTATTTTATTTTAGTAAATCAAGATGAGATTATTATATTCAAGGGTTTATAGTAGGTATGGATGTTACATTTCAAATGGAACTAGTCTGGACTTATTTGGAGTTTAATAACTACATATATGACAAAAGTACTGAGTAAAGGTTCAGACTGACATAGGATTGGACAAAGTTATTATGTTACTGTGATGAGTGAGTTTAGACATGTAGATGGAAAAACTGGGTGTTATGTCCTTCATAATAGTTGTAGCCTTATGTGTTAACTTTTCATAGAGACAAACCATGCTCGAAAAAGAGTTTGAAACTTTAATTATGATTAAAACACTAAACAATGTTCGGGTTTGGGTGGACTAAACCAACTAGGATTAATTAAGCTCTAATCTTTACTTTGAATTTGTTGTTGATTAAAGGTTCTAACACTTGGAATGATGTAGTAAAAAAAATAATGAAATGAACACTTATGATAAACTTAATGAGGTTATGGAAAATAATACGATCTTTGAACATATTTAATAGTACTTTATAATTGGAATGCATAGAACACCTAATGCCACACAATAATGAATGAGAATTTGATGTTGCCACATGAAGAACACAAAAATATGCTTGTTAGGGGAATGATATAGGCTTCGGCAACCTTAAGAGAGAATAACAAAAAAAAGACCCTTACAAAGATAGTAATGAGTGATGGTTCCTCTTTAACAATGTTTGATAAATGTGTGATATTATTATAAAATACAAACATTTCATATTTATTTTGCTTCATAAACTTGGGAAGTGAATTTGGTTGTAGTTTATGTCCAAAACTAGGTTAAAGTATGGTCTTTAAAAGGAAAACTTGGTATTGACCATATGTGTGAATTTAGGAAAAAGAAATGCTAGAATGACTTCGTTTTCATTGACGATTTTTAGTGTCAAAATGACTTAGTTTTTTCGTTGATGATTTTTATTATCAGACTGAGATTAGCTTCGGCTAATAATATCCATATTGGATAACTAGGATTCATTGATGAGATTAACTTCGGCTAATGGTATTCAAATTGGATAACCAGGATTAAATGATGTGATTAGCTCTGGCTAATAGTATCAATGTTGGAAAGCCAGGAAATAATGACGAGATTAGCTTTGACTAATGGTATCCATGTTGGACAACTAGGAATAAGCATTGAAGATTAGCTTTAGCTAATGATATTGTGTTGGATAGCTAGGAGTAAATGATGAGGTTAACTCCGGTTAATGGGATCCATACTAGGATAATGAGTGTTGTGAACCATCTCATTTGAAAATGTTTACTAATATGATGAAATAAAGAGTATGATGTGTTATTCACAATCGAACTTAATGTTTAAAGAACCATATACAAAATTGATCATAGTTATGAATGAAAGAATCCTATATGTACAAGGATTCCTAAACCATAATACATGTCATCAGTTATTTGTTGAACATAGCTCAAATAAAATAATGTGGTATAAGGATGTATGAAGATGTGGAGTAAACTATTAAAGATAGATCGGTAGGAAGATATTACTAGCCGAATTTGTTAGCAATCAAATGGGTTTTCCAGAATTATTGTCATCCATGAGGGGATTACCAGATTATACTTAGTGGCCATAGTATCAGCGACTAAGGATGAGATAAGAATGATACTTAGTGGCCGTAGTGTTAGTGACTAAGGATAAGAAATGAACGATACTTAATGACTGCAATATCAGTGACTAAAGACAAGATATACATTAATAGTCAACGATTAATTACCAATATCTATGAACATGGTAACTTTTGATGTTTAGTTGTTCAAAAGAATGATGACCAAGGAAGCAAAGTATGATTTGATTAATTATAAGATGATGTAGATTCTCCTTTCCCTATGCACTTCTATTTAAAGTGGCAAGTTCTTTAAATGAAATTATGAGCAAAAAAGTTACTTCCTAGTTGTCCCTAATAAAAAAGAAAATTTATATGGTTGTCTTTGTTTTGAATGGAGACTATGGTATTATTGTTTCCAATGAGTAGAAACCATGGTGTTGTTGTTTTCAAATAATGGAAACCATTGAAACTATCCTAGATTGTATGATGGAAATGTGGTTACTCTAAGAATTGTACCCAAAAAAATTGATTACTAAGGAAATGAAATATTAATTATTGATTAGGGAATCAAAAATTAAGAAAATGAGTTGCTACGTGGTGACATATAGGCGGCAACCTTAGATTTGAATGTATTACATAATTTGTTGTAAAGGCAACGTCAAAAGTTACAAATATAAATTTAGACGCCGTAATAGCTAGTGCGTAATTTAATATGTATATGATGTAATCAATGCTAACAGAATTCTAGATAAGCATGTTGTTCTCCTTCCTTATAAAAAACCACGTTCATGTATTTTATGGTTAGATGTTAAATTTGTAATGTTATTTTAGTTGCAATGATGAGCACAAATATTGTCATATGATTTAAGGTATTATTGAACTTGAGTTGAATGTTTTGAGCAAAATTGTTAGAACTGTTAATTGACATAATGATTCCTTTCCCTTATAAAAAAAATATGAGCATAAGCCTTCTTGATGACTAATAACTCTTATAATGCTATATATGTTGTAGGTCTATGACACGAAGTGGGCCAGCACTGATTATGTTGTTTCACTATTTATAATTTTGTTAGGTATTTATTTTTATGTACTATGAATACTTAAAATTGTGTTAATAACTTCACGTTGAAATATACTAAATGGTATTATTGTATTTCTAGTATTTGGTTATTGCATTTCTTTTGTTATGTGTGTGTGTGTGTGTGTGTGTATCCATCACATGTATATTTTAAGTAAATTAAAAGTGGATCCAAAAAAACAATGTAAGGCTCAAACTTTAAGAAGATACATAGAATTATAAACTCCAGTTACAGTTAAGCAATCTAAGAAGGAAGATCATGAGAGGCAACTCTAAACACCACATCCCTTCATAGAGATTTTTAAAATTCAACCAATCCCATCATAAGATCTAACACCTGGAGTTCCATTCCCTTAATTATTAGAAAAGAACAAACTTGATAAACAATTTTTTAAATTTCTAGATGTGTTTAAAAAATTGCATATTAACATTCCTTTGTAGATGCTCTCAAGCAGATGGCAAGTTGTATGAGATTTTTAAATGATATCTTGTTAAATAAGAGGAAGTTGGAAGAGTATGAAATGGTTTCTTTTATTGAAGATTGTAATGTTATTTTACAAAAGAAATTACCTATAAAGCTTAAAGATCTAGGGAGTTCCATTATTCCTTGTTCAATTAGAAATTCTTTGTTTGGAAAAGCTTTATATGATTTACGTGCAAGTATGAATTACATACCTTTCTCTATTTTTAGAAAGCTTAGATTAAGTGAAGTGAGATCTAATATAATTTCATTATAATTAGCAGATAACTCAATAAAACACCACGAGGAATAATTGAAGATGTTCTTGTCAAAGTGGGTAAGTTTATTTTTTTAGTGGACTTTATCATTCCGGATGTAAAGGAGGATAGGGAAATCTCCATCCTTATTGGCATGCCATTCTTAACTACTAGATGAGCTTTAATTGATATCTTAAAAGGAGAATTGGGGTTGAGAATGAACAAGAAAGAGGTGACTTTTAATGTTTTTAATACCGTTAAGTATCCATATATAGGTGAAAGTTGTTTTATCATCCAAACAATTGACACTTTGGTTATCAATGGGTTTAGTCAACAAAATGAATCATTAGAAGCTTGTTTAGTTGATCTTAATTAGACTATGGTAGAGGATCTTGAAATGTTAAAATATACCTTGTGGATCAATTTATTTGGACCTAACAATAGGAAATATTTTGAACGATTTGGACAAGGACCTTTAAGACCCTTTCTATCTATTGAGAAACCACCCATTTTAGAGCTCAAGCCTTTACCAAAACACCTTCGGTATGCTTATCTTGGAAAATCATATATTTTTTGGTAATTATTTCTTCAAAGTTTTGCAGTGAAGAAGAGGAAAAGTTGTTCAGAATGCTTAGAAAATATAAGTCAGCTATTGGGTGGATGCTGATGGATATCAAATGTATTAGCCCTTCTATTTGTATGCATTAGATTTTATTGGAAAAGAAAAGTAAGCTTACTATAAAGCACCAAAGAAGACTTAACTTTACAATGAAGGAAGTGGTGTATTAAGATATCTTAAAATTGTTAGATGTTATAGTAATTTACCTGATTTCTGATCACTCATGGGTCAATCATGTTAAAGTAGTACCAAAGAAGGGAGGAATGACAGTGGTAAAAGATACAAATACTAAGTTAATCCCTACAAGAATCATGACTAAATGGAGAATTTATATGGATTACTGGAAGTTGAACAAGGCCACTTAAATGGATCATTTTCTCTTACCACTCATTGATCAAATATTGGATATGCTACTTGGGCACATGTACTATTATTTCCTAGATGGCTATTCAGGGTATAATCAAGCATCCATAGCACCAAAGGACCAAGAGAAGACAATTTTCATATGCTTTTATGGTACTTTTCTTTCAATGATGACTTTTGGGCTTTGTAATGCGCCAACCACGTTCTAAAGGTGTATAAGGAAAATCTTTTCAGATATGAAATTTTTATGGATGTTTTCTTTATATTCAACTCTTCTTTTTATGATTGCCTTAGGAAGTTGGCATTAGTTTTTGAGAGATATGAAGAAACTAATCTAGTACTTAATTGGAAGAAAAGTCACTTCATGGTAAAAGAAAGAATTGTATTGGATCATCAAATTTTGTCTAAGGAAATTAAAGTTGACAAAGCTAAGATTAAAATAATATAGAAGCTTCCATAAACAATAATGATAAAAAGAATTAGGAGTTTTATAGAAGATTCATCAAAAGACTTATCTAGGATTTCCAAACATCTTTATAGCTTGTTTATGAAGAAAACTCCTTTTATTTATGAAGAGTGTGATAAGGCTTTCATGTTACTTAAAAAGAAGCTTGTGTCAGCTCCAACTGTTATATTTATGGATTGGGGTTTATCGTTTGCATTGATATGTAATGCAAATGACTATGTGATTGGCGTGATATTAGATCAGTGAAAGAACAAGTAGTTTCACTTAATCTATTTTGTTTATCAGACCCTTAATAATGCCCATCTTAACTACCCCACAACCGAGAAAGAGTTACTTGCTATAGTATTTGTTTTTTATAACTTTTAGTCATATCTAATTGGGAATAAGGTAATAGTCTATACTGACCATTCTGCAATTAAATATCTTATCATTAAGAAAGAAGCCAAGACAAGACTTATCCTTTGGGTTCTCTTGCTACAAGATTTTGACGTTAAAACTAAAGGAAAGAAAGGAATTGCAAATATGGTGGAGAATCATCTCTTATAGATAGAGTTACAAGAGCAAATTAAGTCTCAACACACATAAGTATATATATGATCAACTTTTATCTATTTCTTATAGCAAAACCTTTATCTTAGTATACAAATTATGTGAATTTTCTTACAGGTAAGGTCATTCCTCTAGAATTCTCGTACCAACAAAAGAAGAAATTTCTCTTGAAAGTAAAACATTACTACTAAGAGGAACCGATACTCTATAGGCATTATACAGACCAAATTATTTGGCGATGTGTTTCAAAATAGGGCACTTTAGAACTCATCATATCATAACTAAGATTATTCAATTAGGATTTTATTGGCCTACCTTGTTCAAGGATGCTTATACTTTTATCACCATGTGTTATAGATTCCAACATACTAGAAACATATCTAGACAAAATAAAATGCCTTTGCAAAATATTCTAGAGGTAGTGCTGTTTGATGTTTAGGGTATTGAGTTTATAAGACCCTTTTCTTCGTCTTACAACAACAAATACACTTTTCTAACAATGGACTATATATAAAAGTGGATTGAGGCAATCATAACTCCTACTAAGGCCTCATTTGTTTGATGGAAAGTGGTTTTCTGGAAAGCACTTTCCAAACTTTCTTGTGTTTATTTATCATTAGAAAAGTTAGTCAACAAAAAACACTTTCCAGACAAAGAAAAATTTGGCTTGGTTTCCAAGAAAGTGTTTTTCTTTTATTTTGAGCAGAAAACACTTTCCGGAAGTTGTGAAAAATTTAGAAATGTCATATTATTTGCTAATAATATCAAATTTGATATTATTTGCTGATTATATCAAATTTGATCATCAAATTTTTGATTGCTATATATATTTTGTTTTGAATATTTGTTTTTCAATTTCATCCCTTATAATTTGATTTTTATATTAACTTTAGTCCTCATTTTTATAATTGTTATTTGCTTTTCTCTTATTATTTTTTTAATTGAAATTTTTTATCTATCAAATTTAGTCTTCATTGTTTTGATTGTTACTTATTTTATTTGAAATAATTTATGAAATTGTAATTATTATTATTTTAATTTCTTCATCTTTCAATTTTTTTATCTGTTAGATTTGATCTCTACTATTTGATCATTATTTATTTTATTTGAGATAATTTATGAAATTATTTTTTTTTTCAATTTCGTTCTCAATCAACTTTTTAATTTGTAAGATTTGTTGCTCATTATTTTAATAAACTTGAAAAAAAATAAAAAATTAATAAGTTATTTTCCAGCTCATTTTCCATGACATAACTAAACATTAAAAAATGTTTTCTAACTTACACTACCAAACATCAGAAAATAATTCACTTTTTAGGAATTTACTTTCCAAAAGAAAACTATTTTCCAGCAAACAAACGGGGCCTAATTATGGAAAAATGATGCTTAATTTTTTTGAAATAATATTTTTACTAGATTTAGGAATCCCAGTGTAACATTCTCATATCCGGGATAAAGCAATGTTCTCATGTTAACTGATAAATAGAGTGATTAAATTATTTTTTCTATATCTATTCATGGTGGTTGTATTAAAGTCCACCGAAATTTCGACGAAGTCTCCCCTATACCGGGAAGTCTCAAGTTATCGACATACGACCTATTTACACTTCTAATATACTACATCTCCTAACTCAATTCAACCCAATCATCCTAAGTCTCAGTCCCACAAACATCATCATTCATATCAACCACAATGTTTATGATATACATTGTACAACAATTATCATTATGGATGGATAAAGATATAAACATGCATACATGGAACATAGTTATACAAACTACAGACTTAA
>Ga0325405_1001547_pt1 | contig 23429 bp, 10 predicted proteins | sample PopdelMetagenome_21_FD_205663 | JGI IMG/M metagenome (GOLD analysis project Ga0325405, IMG submission 205663) | Populus deltoides microbial communities from Bellville, Georgia, United States - Xylem-Control-R2 | ecosystem: Host-associated > Plants > Phyllosphere > Stem > Wood/Secondary xylem...
TTTTTTTTATCAAATTAATCAAGTTTTTTTTAAAATTTATTTTAAACATGAATCAGTTTAGATCTGAATTAATGGAGCGTGAGGTTAGGTAATGAAAAAAAATCGAATAAATACAGCAATAACTAAGGAGGGAGCAACTACGTGACCAGCCGCGTGGTTTTGAATGAAATCTACAATTTATTTTTTATTTTCCATTATTAAAATCAAAAGCAAAATAGGAGAAGCAGATGGATCGTTCAAAAAAGAGACCAACATGGTACCGTTGCAGCAACGTTAAAAAAAATCTGAATATTTTTTAAAAAAGTAATCTTTACCACCATCACCACCTAGTTACCGTTAGCACCACTCAATTACCCAACAGCCGCTCCCTCAAAATCTAAAATTCCAACCCCAAAGTTGAACACAAGGAGGAAAAAGAAGTAGAGAGTTTTTATCCAATTTTCATTCTTTATGGCAACTTTGGCACCTGGAATTCTGTTGAAGCTACTAAATGGGATGGATACAGGGACTAAACCCACCAGCGAGCACCGGAGTTCAGTTTTGCAGGTAACTGACATAGTACCAGCTGATCTCGACGAGAAAAATCTGTGGCCTAAACAAGGATTCTTCATTAAAGTATCAGATTCTTCGCATTCCATCTATGTCAGTCTTCCCTCTGATCAAGATGATTATGTTCTCAGCGACAAAATGCAGCTAGGTCAGTTCATTTACGTTGACAGACTGGAGCCAGGATCTCCTGTTCCTGTTGTCAAAGGGGCAAAACCACTTCCAGGGAGACACCCATTATTAGGAACCCCTGAACCCCTTATGGGTCTTGGAGGAAAGGGAGAGAGAAGTGAACAAAAACCACCCTATGGTCAAAGGAGAGGTTCTTGGGGAGCAGGGCAAAATGGGGCAGATGGGGTTTCATCTCCAATGGTTTTAAAGCCAGTTCCTTTGGATTTTAATCAGTGCACACCGGTGAAACAGCGGTTGGCTGTAAGTTGTGTGAAATCAGTCTCCCCGGTGGTGAGAGGGAGAATTGCCAAAGATGGAGGCACTAATGGGGTGGTTAGGTGTTCTTTTGCTGGTGGTGGATTGCTGGCTAAGATGGTGGACAACAGGGGAGAGAGCCCTGCATTGCTTAGGAAAAGTTGTGCTGCACCTTCTGCTAACTTCAAGTTTCCAAGAAGCATGAGTGTCTGTGAACGAGAAGCTAGAATTCCAATTAGCCCCTGCAAATCATCTGTAGGTGCATTTTCCTCTCATTTATTAAGTATTGAATTATTATTTTTTTTGGTTCATCAAGTTACTGATGAGCTTGAAATTGTTGCTTGACAATAAATATAGTAATTAGCTTTTGGAAAGAACCAAAGCTTTTCATTGCCCTATAAAATCTTCTGTATAAAAATAAAAATAATAATATAATTGAATGCTGCTGTTTTTGTTTTCTGTAGGATAATAAAAGCTCAACTCCCCCACCGAGTTTAAGAAATGCAAGGGCGGTAGCTTCTCTCGGAATGGGCGGAGAAGCACAAAACTCTTGCAATTTAAAGTCCATCTCAGAAATACAGTGTCAGTATGGTAATGCAGCCTCTGATACCAGTACCGAGCTGGCCATGAATTTACCAGGAAAGTTGAACCTATTAGGCAAGGTGAACTCTGGATTCCTCTAGATGAAATCTTGATTCTCTTTGCTTTCTCTTTTTTGCTAAACCTTTTGTGGCTAACAGGAAGCTGTGCAGCAACGAGAAACGGCTCAGAAGATAGCCCTCCAGGCGCTAAGAGATGCCTCAGCCACTGAAACTTTAGTTCGGCCTCTCAAGTACTAAACCCCTTCTCCTATCCCTTGTATTTGTGCATTTTTTTGGCTCCTTTCGGTTTTAATCATGCTATCGTGATTTGGAAGTTTGAAACTAAGTTTTGCTAACATCAAAACGATGACTACTTGTGTAGGATGATCTTGAATCTGAGCAGAACAGCGAGACCAGATGCTCCAGCAGCCTGTTTTGACCAGTTTCTGGAGTTCCATCACCAGATTGTGAGAGCAGTTACTGATATAGTGTCCATTCAAGCAGCTACTTCAGCTGCTGAAGTTGGTCAGAGCACAAATATCGAACAGCGTGGAGAAGATTCCTCAATCTTACATGAAATTGTACACAATTCTATGGACCAATGTGGGAATCCTGCATTAAACTCATCAAAAAGAAGAACAGCATTGTACAAATCAATTGGTAGCTTCAATGAAAGAAGTGATCAGACGATGAATTTCGAGAAACTCCAAAGATCAAATGCTAATCAAAAGGCCTTTCCAGAAAGAAAAGGGCCATCAACTCCACAGGGAAAATTGCCACCTAAAGCTATGATTGAGAATGATGAAAACAAGAGACCACCCTCCTCTTGCAGCTTAAGCAATACAATTAGGTTGGGTAAGCAGATTGAAAATGAAGCTGGAAATTGGTTCATGGACTTCCTAGAGAAAGCTTTGGAAACTGGAATGAAGAAATCTAAAGGAACAACAGCAGATGGGGATGCTAAGAAAGTTCCTCAATCTCTAATATTGAAGGTTATAAACTGGGTGGAGGTAGAGCAGTCTGACTGCAATAAGCGGCCAGTTCATCCAAAAGCAGCACAGATTGCTCGGAAGTTGAGGATCAAGGTGAAGAATCCTTAGATGGGCTACTGTCGAATCTAGATCGTATTGATCATAAAGAATTCAAAAACCTCCTCTCCAGTTGGCTTTTGCTCCCCGCTTCCCTATCGGAAATAGCATTCCAACTCGTTTTCGTTTTGTATGTGTGTGTGTATAAAATATATACTGTGTGTCTGTGCGTGTTCAGATTTTTGGGACATTTTGTTTGGAAATGATAGTGCATTGATTGAACTTCCACGCATGTATCCAGCTAAAAGCAGATAAAAAAAAATAAGGTCGTTGCGTCGGCATTCAGATGCAGAAAAGAGCTTTGATTTTTGAGGGTGGAGAAATTATCGAATCCCCGATCTCATCAGCCACATAATTAGCATACCATGAAACACAGCAGCAGCATCTTCATGGAACATGAAATAGAGTTCTTACTTCCTCTATCTGTGTATGGTATTAAAATAGGTTCTCTTTTGGTTACGCGATAGGAGCCAAAGGCACAAACACAAAACCCCCCAGCTAGTCTCCTTTAACCTTTTTCCCTCAGAGAGGTGGTAGGTGTATTCGGGGAACTACTAAATTCTCAGTTGAGCTGTAGCTCCACCCCATGATTGGCCAAATCGGCTTCCCTGATGAACACGTAGGTTGAAAAACGTTTTGTATATTTAGTGGTAGAATTTGTCGAAATGATATGACACGGGCTGGAAGAGTCGGCTGATTGATCTATTGCACCTTATTCAACTAGCGCAGTAGTCTCCCAACTCAGGTGACAAGCCATTGAAAATGCAGAGCACTTTCAATTCCATTGCTTGTCTTGTCTCGGCTCTGAAATCAGTTGAGTTTCACAAATGTTTTGAGGGAGAGTGATCTTGTAGTAGCATGGTTGCAATATGAACTTTGTTTTTCCAGATTCACACAGCCAAATCCTTAATGGCAGGGGCGGGCTTCGATTTAATATTTATCGATTAGATCTTTCATCAAAAAAAGAAAAAGAGAACGAGACCAACTCTGGAAATTTTCAAATGCACCGCTGTCTGTCACTAATTTGCTACCATTAATCCAGAATCCGTACGGTTAAGATTTTCATTAATTTGTATTGTCTAACAAGGACTATGGTAGAGATCATTCTTGAGTAGAATTGTATTGAAGATTAAATAAGAGATATCTTGGCAAGCGTTCACCTTAAAGGAGCAAGCATGTGGAATTTATGAATTTCTCCCAGGAATATGCCCTATCCAGTCAGTTCACTTATTGGTGGACGGTCCATGATGCTGGATGCTGTCTTTGCATTGCTTTGCAAAACTGGGTCGATATCGGGTAATTTAGGAATCTGAGCCAATATATCAATTGTTCGTCGCAGGAGGCGAGCTAAATCCCCATCGTCCATTGCACAATCCATCATTATCTCCTTCCATGTGAGCCCTGCAGCCCAGGCTTCAACCATACCTGAAAATTGGCTATCCAAACAACAGGTTATCTCTACCCCGTGTTTTTCTTGAAGCTTCGAAAGGTTACTTCTCTGCTCATTTAAGATGTTGATAACATTGATTACTGCAGAAGAAGGTTCGTAGATGTAGTTGTTATTTTCCCAGGCACGAACTTTGATCCCTTCAGAAACTACACTTGCGCAGACAGCTGCAAGTTGTCCAGGTTTCAAATCCAAAAGGATTCTACTTCGAAGAACCATTGCAAGCCAAAGTTCATTTTCTCCTCGAATCGCAGCTGCAGTTTCACCAAGAGGAAATATTACTTGTGTGTTGATATCCAAGGCCCTGCTTTCATGTACAACATTGCTGATCTTTAAGAATTCTTTCCAACCAGATGGTTCGATTTCCTGCAGCCGTTCGCTCAAACGGTTTGATCTCATCTTGAGGCGTTTTATCTTATCCTCCGTAAAATTCTTCCAGTGTAGGATCCTCTTATATTCTTTAAAGCCTTCAGTACGTGCTATTGTTTTTTTCAAACATGCAACTTTGTTTCTTTGATCCTTGTAACTTTCTACTGCATCATGGTAAGCTTGTGACATGTGTAACACCTCATCAATCTCAGAGAGACTATTTAAAACAGGCACATTTAAGCTCCATGACCATGTCTCGAGAGATCCTTCCATGTACCATAAACCACCAAGTTCAGATTCAGCAAGCTTTTCCCACTGCTTCTCCTCCCTATCAAGAAGCATCCACATGACTTCATGTGGCAAATCATCCACTAGAGACAAGGCAACATTAGGAAGGCCTGTCCTATAAACAGTTTTGATCCATTTTTCTGTAAACAGATACCAAGAGTTATCTGAACCAAGAGCTACATGATAAGATGGCTCAACATCTTTATGAGTTTCAACTTCACTTACATTTGACTCGATGGGTGCAACGGTCTGTGCTAATGAATCAATGTCAGAAACCATGTTTTTAAAATTTGAACCATCAAATGAATCAGCATTCCCCAAATAAACAGCAGGCACTGAATGTTCCACTCCTTCAGAATCTTTGTATTTCAAGCACAAAAAGGGTAAACGATCATTTCCTAACTCTTTCAATAAAATTTTCAGGGCATTTAATCTCTTTGTTTCCATCTTTCTGCGTAATTCAGTCCGCAGGCGTTTCTCTTCCCTCAATTGTTCTTGTAAAATTGTAATCTCCTTGTATGCCCCATCAGATAGGATTTTCCTGCTCTTTCTATCTATAGCATCATCACTGGTTTCTGAGGTCAGCATTTCAATCTCTTTCTGTATTTTAGCTAGCTCCTCTTTTGAAGCAAGCATCACATTGCTGCCAATATATGTTCCAAAACTTTTCTCAACTAGTTTCCTGGCTTCTTTCAAAGTTCTCCCTGCCTGGAGAACCTTCATTTCATTTGATTCGTTTGATCTACGAGTAATTTTTGCACCAGCAAGAAGATTCAGCACCATCCCATAGGAAGCAGTAAACTGTGATACAAGAGGTTCTAGTCCAGCGAATAGAAGCTTGCAGCACTCTTCCGCACCTTCATTGGAAGCCTGAACCAGCACAACATGGCCCCTTTCATCAATGCCTCTACGACCAGCTCGCCCAGCCATTTGAAGAAGCTCGTTTGGGCTTAATGGGATACGTCCACTACTACTCCTCCTGCTGAGAGACGAGATAACAGCTGTCCTAGCAGGCATGTTGATTCCAGCAGCTAGTGTTTCTGTAGCAAAGACAACTTTAATAAGTCCTCTCTGGAACAGTTCCTCAATAAAAGATTTCCATAGAGGGAGACATCCTGCATGATGCGCAGCAACCCCTCTTAGAAGTCCTTTGACAGCAGTCTCCCTGACAGCATCGGGATTCTGAACACTGAACCTCTTCAAAGCCAGTTCAACCTCACTTGCCTCACACTCATCTAAGAGCCTGCAACCTTCAAGGTACTGCACAGCCGCATCACATCCTCTTCGGTTAAAAATAAACCAAATTGCAGGCAGCATATCCCTTGCCTTAAGCTGTGCTAGTGTATCAACAACTTGAGGCACCTGAAAATCATGATTTTCTTTAGATGACTAAACTCCTTTTTCCTTTCTAGAGGACAGGTTATAAGTCAGCTATAACAAACTACTATACTCAGAAGAAAAGGAAAGGAGGAAAGAAAAAGAAAAGTGTCACATTATCAGAGAAACAATGGATAAATGAATTGCCTGTGAACGGCGTATTCTGCTTATATCATTCTTCGAAAGAGGTTCTTCAGACATGCTACCAATACTATCAAAGCCCATGTTGCTTCCACGTTTTCTTGAATTCCTTCTTCTCGACCCATCATCCTTGTAAGATTTAACTCTTGAAGCAGAAAGTTGTAGATAATTGAGCGACAGCTTCCTGTTCCAAATTAAAAGTAAAAACCAGAAATTAGTATCATTCCATCACAAAGAATTCTTTATATAAATGCAAGAACATTATGCAACCATCATCAACACAACTGCGACATAAATTGAATTTGGAGTTCAGATGAAGAAAGAATTTTTTTTGGGGGGGTACAGGATGAATAAGATGACAGAAGACAGACAAACCTATTCATGTGCTTTCTTTTGTCATCAAGAAGAGGATACAAAGAATGCCTGGTAGAGAAGTGCCAAGTCAATGGAACTGGACGCCTTGATGATGTCACCAGTTCAGTTTCACCATGAACCTAGAAAGTAAATTGAAATAAATATCAATTTACCTTTCTCACTGTGAACAATATTATTTCCATAGGTCACCAAACAAGACAATACAGAAGCCATGGCTGGCACAACTAATGTGCAGAATTGAGTTCAAGCATGTCACAATTTTTTATCCCATTGAGAAAAGATGCATCCAGAAGTTTTGTCCACATATAAATGGAAGCATATCATTATTTCAATCCATCTGATAAGGGAGGTATGGTAGAAGTTTTGTGCACTCTTAATTTACACATATCACTCCAATATACCTTAACTTTTTCCATAAACAGGTTTCAAAGTAAAATTAAAGCTAGTTCAATAGTAGGACAAGAGTTCAGACATGAAATAAAAAGCATAGCCTTGGTAATCATGCAGCCAGCCCAAAAGACAATTACTTCAACAGAGGAATGAAAAGCAGAAGAAACATCCCACAGCCAACAAGAACAATGTCTAGACATGTAAGCAGTTGTTTTTATTGGAATTATCAAATCAATGGTGAGTTCTTGGGATGACGGGTACATGTCATGTGCAGGTGCATTCATGTATGTGTTCATCTTTTATATTGCTGGATAAAGCCAATCCTTCAGAATGTTAATTGTCCAAAACCAATACAAATGCTAAGGATGCAAACTGATCAAGTAACAAGAAAAATTGCTAGTAATCTCATCCACCATTCATAGTGCATGCACTTCAATTCTTAATTTGCAAACCTAAGAGTCTAAAGGAAGCCAACAAATGCATTGAAGACATCACTTCTGGTTCCCTAAAGGTAGGAGTGTACGAAAACCATTAGGAACTCAATCTGCAGCAACAGGCTTATGCATCCACATTAACCGCAAAAGGCATCTTCCTTAACCAAGACAAAAAATTTACACTCTATTAGCACACCCACATAATTATTTTAGAATGATAGTCAGTGTGATCCTTCTGCCCAACAATCACAAAATATATTTCACTATTTCTGTGGTCTTGGACTCTGTGAGAAGCAAAGCAGAAGAAAATATAAAATGAAAGAAGGATGATAAAGTGTTGTTTTTAAAGATAGTCGATGCTTAAATATGATACAAAAATAAATAAATAAACCAATGTTGGCTTAGATCATTCATCAATATATTTTGGCCAACAATTTTCCACCATTTTTATACTAGGTATCCATAGAAATCGAACATGTCAAAGGCCTCAGCTGGAATGAGAATGGTTCTGATCTATTCCATATCAAGAACAATTTAAATGTATTTTCATTAAAGATCATTAGCAACTAAATAATTAAGATGAAAGTTTCTGGGAGATACAAAATTAGAACAAGATATTAAAAAATGAACCTCCCAAAGTCAAACTCTGGATGATAAGTAAAATTCTGGTTCTGTTAGGTTCTTCAATAAGAGGAAGTGGAACAAGCTTAGCATTTCATTAAATTCCTTAACAACAGTTCCACAAATAGTTTGTTAAAAGTAGAAGAAAGAATAATAAATGGGTCAAATGGAGCATCTTGTTACTGGCAAGGAATTATCCTGCAAGCATTACTGTGTAACTGCCATGTCTGTAAGACAGTTCCATACAAGGTAGTATAGTGGACATTTATAAAGAACTGTACCTCACGAATCCACCCAGACAGCTCATCTGGATTCTTGACTGTTGCTGATAAACATATCAGTTGAACTTCTTTCGGGCAATAAATAATCTGAAAAGGTAACAATGTCCATCACACTATGCAATGCGATGAAATTTTGGTCTGTAAATGAGATACTGAAATATAAATTATACTTACTATCTCCTCCCATACAGTACCACGAGATATATCACTTAGAAAATGAACTTCATCCAAAACAATCACATCAACATGGAAAAGTCCACTCCCAGAGGAAACCATCCCAATGCTGCATGAGAAGTCCAACCACCATTTATATACTTAATTCAAAAGATAAATTGAAGTAACAAAAGAAGTACGTGGGTCATAACTGCATGAGGAAAAGGATAATAGATTTTCTATACACAAACCAAATTTCCAGGTAAAAGAAATTCAGGTCTACAAATCATTGCTGACAACTTAATCTGCTTTTAAACTTAAACATCGTGATACTGATGAATTTATAAAAGCTAAGCAAGGCGATCATCATCCTTCCAATGTACAGTATAGTTGAAATTGAGACTGGGACCGGGACCGATTTTAAATAAAATCTTGTTTTCTTACTGCAAATGTCAATGCCTCGATATCAATCTGTTACTCCCAGCTGTACTAAATTAAAGTAACATTGTTCCATACACCATCTGTTGGTAGGATCAAAATATTTAACCATTACAGTATAGAACAATAAACATACCTTTGATACAACATGTTTCGCAAAATCTCTGTTGTCATAATCAAAACTTGGGCATCTTTATTGATGGCAGAATCTCCTGTGAGAAGGCCAACATTCTCATCCCCAAACGTCTCCCTGTAAGTGTAGTTTCAGAGAAATAGTACTTGTCAATGAATAAGCAAAACAAAGCAATCTTGTTATTATTTGAAGAGGTGGAAATCACAAACCGAAAATCACGAAATTTCTGGTTGGATAAAGCCTTAAGAGGAGTGGTGTAGAAAATCCTCCTTCCTCTAGCAACAGTAGCAACTGCTGCAGCTTCAGCTATCAATGTCTTTCCACTGCTTGTTGGTGCCGATACCACTACCGATGATCCCTTCAAAAACGCCTCTATCGCCAACCGCTGCCAAAAACAATATATATAGCTAATTTTCACCAATTCATAAAAAAAATAAAAAAAAATCAAGAAGAAGAACCTGAAATTTGTCGATGCGGAAATCGTAAATGGAAGCAAGTTCATTAGCGTCAATAATTTCATTTCCAAACTCTTTGACTTCGTTACAGAGCTTTTCAACTCTCTGCCACTTGGATTCCTTGCGCCAATTTGATACTTCACTACTTCTCGCATCGACCGATATTTCGGTTTCGGTTTCTTCTTCGATTGCCTCCAAAATATCGTCGTATTCATCAGCAGCTTCGTCTTCCTCTTCGTCTTCGTCTTCGTCTTCGTCATCTTCGTACTCTTCTTCTTCGTCGTTGTCAGCATCGGAGAGTTGCGACTCGGCCGGAATGAGAGAGTTTGGGGAGTTGGAGAAGGAGAGGAGTCGAAATGAATTGAATGATCTCGGTTTGGGTTTGGGTTTGGGTTTTTGAAGGCAGTAGAATCCCAGGGTTTGAGGAAGAGGAGGGAACAGGGAGGGGTTGAATTTGGAAATGTATGGAGAGGAAAGGATAGAGAGAGTGTTGTTCATGGCGCGCGGGAGTAGTTTTGTTTGGATACACTGCTCCTTTCTCGCTCGCTCTCTCCACGGTTTATCATTTCCACCATACAGTCCAAATTGCAATGTCTCTTCAAGATTTTTTTTAATTTTTTTTTAATTAGTTTTTAATGTTTCGAATTAAAATTAAAAGTAAAATATATTCTTAATCAAACTTTATCCTATATATATATATATATATATATAAAACTTCCAGGTTATTACTTCCTCTTTTAGCAGCTACAAATATTAAGTTTGTTTTTTTAAAATTACTATTAATAATAATAATAATGATAACAATAAAAATAATTTTTTTATTAAAAATAAAGTATACTTAATATTAATTAAAAAGAAGTACGGTGGTGAGATAGCCTCAATAATAATGTTGGTAAGAGAGAGTCGTAATGATATTAACAATGTAATGATATTAACAATCGTTATATTAACAAAACACTAAATGATTTGGTTAAATTATTGTGTTCATACTTATAAAATACTATTAAATATAATAGTGTTTTGTGCTCTTTCTTTTTTTAAAAAAAAAACTTAATTTTTTTTTTAATTTTATCATTTAATATTATGTTGTTTTGATAATTATATTTTATATTTTTTTTATATTGGGTTATGCACCAATCTCATGAATTAAAATATTTTTTTATCGATTTCAATTTTCAATATTGGATTTGTTGGAAGTGGAGCTTCGTAATTTTTTTATTTTCTTTCTATGAATTTATCTTGATTTCATGACTCAAGCCGCGGGCTGCACATGTTAACCCGAGTTGACTCAAGTTTTTTTTGTTGCTTTTTTTATTAATTTTTTTATTTTATCCTTCAACACTAAGTTGGTTTAGAATTGGGTTTCGTAATATTTTTTATTTGTTTTTTATGAGGGTTATCTAGATTTCATAACAAGGATGTCGACTTTGTTTATTTTTTTAGGTCCGTTTTAATTGAATATTTTTTTTATTATGCTTCATGATTTTTTATTTTTTTTATTGATTTAGATCGCGAGTTTGACAGGCTAACACAAACTAACTCAGTTTATTTTTTGGGTTCGCTTTTTGATTGAGTTTTTTTCAACCTCACCCTCCAACAACTTAATCTTATTTTTTTAATTTTCTTTTCAAACTCATGATTTAATATTAGATTGTTTAAGAATTGTGTTTCATTGTTTTTTCATTTTGCTTTCAGTGGAGTTATCCTGGTTATATTAGGTTATTTGAGAATTGGGCTTCATTATTGTTTTCAATTTGCTTTCATTGAAGTTATCTCAGTCTCACATGTTTTTTTTCCTCGATTTCAACTTTCACCATTACATTTGTTGGAATTGGAGTTTCAAGATTTTTTTTATGAATTTATCTCAATCTCATGATCCATATTGCGAATATAACAAGATAGCCTGGGTTAACCTAGATTTTTTTTTTATTTCATCTTTCAACATTTAGTTAGTTGAAATTTGAGCTTCATTTTTTTATTTACTTTTTATAGGGTTATTTTAGTTTTATGACCTGAGTTGTAGGTTTGATAAATTAACCTAGGTTGACTCATGTAGTTTTATTTAATATTTTTTTCAATTATGTCTTCAACATTGGATTGATTAGGAATTGACTTTCTTAATTTATTTTGATATGCTTTCTATAAGGTTGTCACGATCTCATGACCTAGATAATAGATTTGATAAGTTAACACAAGTCGATTCAATATATTGTCATCTTAATTTTTTTTATAAAAAATATAATATAATATGTCATCGTATCAATATTTAAAAAAGATATCATCCATTGTATATCATATTTTCTAGTTCATGATCAATTTTTTATTAAAAAAATATTAGTATTGCTTTGATTTGTTTTATGTTAAAAAAAATTAATTTAACCCATAATACAACACGGTCCAAAGATCTAGTTACATATAAAGCTAAAACTTGTAGGGTTTTTCATTGTAGCTATCTCTGTTGTGCGCTCTTTCATTAATCACTATGGATTGAAATAATCAATTTTTATAAAAATTCAAATTTGATCTTTAAACTTTATTTTTGCACAATTGAGCATTTTTAGCCCAAATTAGCACTTGACTATGTGTTTTTCTTATGGGAAGAGGTGGATTGAAAATAAGAGGACCTGATGTGAACCCTAGCAAAACTTAATGGTATTTGCAACCTCAAGATCAATCTAACCCGAGTTTGTTGAGATTTGAATGAGCTTATCACAATGGAAGACTTGCTCCAAGGCAACAAGACTATAAACCAACTCGATCACAATGCCTACACCTGGAGACGAGCAAAGAAAGTATAAATTCACAACAAATAATGGTCAATTCTTTGAAGAGTTGAAAGTTTAATCAATAACCAAGATTGAGCAACCAAAAGTCGACTACAATGCTAAAAATATCATCAAAATTCTGCCTTAAAATTATTCCTAAAGAGTATTTAAACTCCAAGCCAAAACCCTAGTTTTCCTAATGGGTCTCATATAAATCCAATTTAAATAATAATCAACCCAAGCTAAAACTAGTCTAAACTAATTAAAATAAACAAGTCTAAAACCCAAAAAAATTGTCTCCTCTCAAAATAATTAAAGTTTGATAGCCCAACTAATTAAATAAGACAAGTTTGTTGTTTTCGCATTCTGTCTGACAGCAGTAAAGCCCAACTTAAAACGAATGGTTCTCTCTTTTCTTCATGAATTAGAAGGCGTTCCATATACTGTTGGAAAGGTATGGAAGTCTAGTTTCCATCCCAACTAGAATCACATTAAAATTTGATTTGTAGCTTCAGGTATGACCAAAAGAGTAACGAAAGTTCAAATTGTCTGAATTTAGTCTTCTTCTCCCAATCCTTTGTGTAATGGTCTTAGTTCCACCAACAAGCCCCTCTTAAACATGAATCAGATTAATTAAGGCTTGCTTTTTATTATTACAAATCCTCTTGAAGTCCACCTTAGCTCATGTATCTTGAAGAAGTTCATTGAAAGCTTCTTCGAACTTCTTAGCTCTAAGCCTAGTAACTGGACCAACTAGAACCTCCAATGGATCCTTTGATGGTTGGATCGCATCAGGACCAAAATGAAATTGGCTTTGAATTTCAAACAAAAGTTTGCTTAGAGGAGAGAAAGAAGTTCATTCCCCTTATTTTTTAATCCTTATTTGTTAGAGGAGAGAGAGAAGCTCGCCGAATTATGGCTTAGAAAGAGAAATTCACCATTTATACCTATCTCGATCATCAAAATGGTTGAAATTGATGTTAATGGGTTGTATTAGGTGAGGAGAGTCTTATAATAGTTATTTTAAGCCTCGATTTTGCCTAAAAAACTTATCTAAGTTAAGGAAGAGAAAATTTACTTAATTTGATTTTGTGATTTGAGCCGTTTTTTAGGTTTATTGAGTTGTTAAGTTGGTTTCTACATGTTCTAAGACTATTTTTTGGCTTAAATGGGTAAAGAAATGGGTTTGGCGGGTTAAAAACTCATGGCTTTGATTTTTTAACCACCATTATAGCGGCTGAAATTTGGGCTAGAAGACGACGCATCATCTATCTTAGTGATGCGTGCTCTATATATTTTAAAAGAAATAAATAAAAAAAGATAGATGATAGATTATTCGTCCCATTGAATGAGAAAAAAAATAGGCCTAGGCGGATGGGTCTTAGCTGTTCCTTTAAGAGGCTTAATGCTCTGGCCATAAGCCAGCGTTGCCGAGCTTTTTTTGCCTTTTTTTATTAGATATAGAAAAAAATGAACCTTGTTAGTTCCGTGACTTGGATCGCATTGCAGGTATGACAAGTTCAGCATAACATCCTATAAATATTTTTAATGCACTTTTAGTACCTTATTTTTTTAAAATGCATTTTCACCCTTTTAATATCAATAATTTATTTTTTAATTAACTTAAAATTAAAAAAAAATATTGTTTCACCCCTTGTTATCAATTTATTTGCTTTTGCTATCCTAGTCCCACGTGTCTGTCATTTTTTTTAAAAATATTTAATTAGAAAATATCATATTTGCTTTATTTTCCTGTAAATCTATTAGAGGAAAAATAATTTATGAAATAAAATATTTATTGAATCTGATGGCGTGTATGACTTACATCGAGGGCTTCATTGATTGACTCAAGTTCACTTTTTTTTTATAGAAAAAACAAATTGAATTTTTTTTTTATCAATTTTATCCTTCAATATTAAATTAATTCGAGATCTAAGTTCCCAGTTTGTTTTTTCTAAGATTATACTTTCAACTTTCGCATGTCAGCCTGGAATGACCTAGATTGATCCAATGTGTTTCCTTCTCAAAATTAGATAAAAATATCATCTAATAAACAATTGATTTTAAATTCATGTATAAAATATTTTCATTTCTTTAAAAGACACGTTACCAATAGTTAGATTTTTTTGTTTGGTCATTTTTTTTATGCGTAGCACTGGCCAATGGGCTAGCCTAGGTGTCAAAGAGTTTCATTTTATAAGGGTTGTTTGACCTAAATGTTTTTTTATCCTTCTATTTGCTCGAGAAAGTAGATCTAACCACGAGAATCATTTTGACTTCAAATTTATTTTGTTAATTTGAGTCTTTGGTAGCAATGGATAGATTTATCAAGATGTTTACGGTGTTTTCTAAGTATTTTGGGTTAAGAATATGTTTTAAATTGAAAAAAATAAACACATGATAAAACAGGAGACACATTATTTGTTATCTATTTTGTTTTTATAAAAAAATGATCCATCCCTTTAAGAAATTATATAAACAAAAAGAATAGACCCAAGTGCTTTGGTTGGGTTGAAAAGCCCACTCACTTGTGCTGGTTTTTTAATGCCTAGACCCACATGACTAGGTTTTTTTTTTTCTCTTTTATTTTTTATTTAATTGTTAATGATTTACCTTTGCAATTGCATCTTTTATTATCAATAATTTATTTTTATTATCTTGGTCACATGTTAGTCATGATTTTTTTAATTTTAAAATATATATTATTTCACACAAAAAATATCATACATATATTTTATTATTATATAATTAACAGGGTAAAAACATTATTGAATTCAATGAGATACATAATTTTATTTTGAGTTTGCTTAGATGAATGAAATTTACTTTACTTGAAATTCACCGTGCTACGTGTATATATAAGAAAAAAGAAGCTTGACATACCAATTACAATAATGATGTCAGCAAACAATCTATTCGTGAATGTTATGAAAAATTCAATAGTATTTCATGACAAGGACCGTACAAAATGATATATTTTTACAAATCACATGCGCAATTAAGCTCGGCATTGCTGTAGTCAAAAAGAGAATGGACCCACTATTATATCTCAACACTATTCAAAATTGACTTGGATATCATTGTTAATAATTTTGCTTTTTATATAATTTCACATTCAATTCTCGTAGTTATTAATATGATAATTACTAAAAATTTATATGATTGTTAATTTTAGAACCTGTAAAATTAATCAAATTACGCACAAGTTGGCATAAACACCTATATTAATAAAAAAACTAAAAAACATTACCGATATTTTATAAAATACTAAGATACAATCATTGTAACCTAGCTGGATGCTAAAATCTTATTTGAACATTGGGTACAAATAAAATCTAGATTGAAGATCTAAATCTAAATTTTATCCTATCAAAAAAAAAAAAGGGATGTCGTCGATGAGAAAATCATTGATAATGGGAAAGCTTTTTCTTTTTCTTTTTAATGATTGGTCAAAGGGAAAATGATGTACAAATCGCATTTGTTATAATGTTCGATTGAAAGCACATTCAAATACTGTTTTTACGTGGAAAATCAATAGCTTGTGAATAAAACTCCCTCTACTAATTCAATTACCAATTTTAACCTCTAATCATTATATTTTCTATGTTTGGTATTGTGATATATATTATTTTTTTAAATATATTAAAATGAATTTTTCTTAGATTTTTAAATTTTTTTAATAATACATTAAAAAATATTAATAAAATATTTAATAAAAGCAAATATATATTTCTTTCTTTTTTTTTTAAAAAAAAAGCTCCCATTGGTAGGTTTGTTGCTCACTTGTTTTTTTCCATCCTGTGTTACAAGTGCTGGTCGTACCAATTTACTTCATAAAAAAACAGAGGACAGCATCTAGACAATAAAATCTTCATTAAAGCCATGATTAACTAGTGATTTCTCGAGTCAAAACAGACATGCTCCTCTACAGTTCTGTTTTTTTTTTTTTTACGTTTTAAAAAGATTTATTTATTTTTTATTTTTTAAATTAATATTTTTTAATATTTTTAATATAAAAAATAATTTTTAAAAAATAAAAAAATTTATTTTAATATATTTTCTAACACAAATACTTTAGAAAAACAACCATTAGTCCATTATTATACTTCTAACCACCCTCTACTTCTTTTTCTTTCTTTGAATAATATCCATCCAAAACTCTTTATTAAAACAGAATATATTCCACCAACAGCAAAATTAATAAAAAAAAAATATCACAGGTGACCTTTCCAATCGCCGCCAACAACCAAAGCTAACTCTTCCTCGTGTCTTCTTGACCCTCACCAACCCCCTCCATTGCCCTTCAAATTCAAATCTCTCCCACCCATACAACGAAAGACACCGGCGGTCGAGATGGCCTTATCACACCTAAAATCATCTTCCTCCGGATCCAATTTCCTCAGACCTCTCGCCACCGCCTTTTCTCTCCGCCGTCCGATCTCTACCTCAACTGATCCCCTCACAATCGAGACCTCCATTCCCTTCACCACTCACAGATGCGATCCACCATCGCGCACCGTCGATACCAGTCCCCAAGAACTCCTCTCCTTCTTCCGCGACATGGCCACCATGCGCCGTATGGAGATCGCCGCCGACTCTCTATACAAGGCCAAGCTCATCCGCGGATTCTGCCACCTCTACGACGGTCAAGAAGCCGTGGCCGTTGGTATGGAGGCTGCAATTACCAAAAAAGACAGCATCATAACTGCCTACCGTGACCACTGCACGTTTCTGGGGAGAGGTGGGACTCTCCTGGAGATATTTTCGGAGCTGATGGGACGACAGGGCGGTTGTTCGAGTGGGAAAGGTGGGTCCATGCATTTCTATAAGAAAAATAGTGGATTTTATGGAGGGCATGGTATTGTAGGAGCTCAAGTACCGTTAGGTTGTGGATTGGCATTTGCTCATAAGTATAACAAGGACGATGCCGTCGCCTTTGCTTTGTATGGAGATGGTGCTGCTAATCAAGGGCAGTTGTTCGAGGCTCTTAATATCTCAGCTCTTTGGGATCTTCCAATCATTTTGGTCTGCGAGAATAATCATTGTGAGATACATAAATAATTCCATTATTTATTATTATTTTCCATTTGCTTCTGTTTGTCAATTGGATGAAATGTGTTTTTGGCGCAGATGGAATGGGGACAGCCGAGTGGAGAGCCGCCAAGAGTCCAGCATACTATAAGCGTGGAGATTATGTTCCTGGCTTGAAGGTAATATACAATCTTGCACTTCTGCTTTTATGTTCTGTTGAAATTTTGGGTTTTATTGACTGACTATAATTATTATATTGTTTCTATCATAGAGAAATGGGAATGTTATCTGTGTTGTTGTTTTGGAAGTATCCATGCCTATTCTGTTCTATTGTTTAAATGTATGTTGTTATCATCATCTCTAGCTGTATAATAGATGGGAGTAATCACAGTTATATTATGTACTTTTGAATGACTAAATGTGCATGTTGTGAATCTTACATGATGGAGAAAGGTTTTAACACGTTTTTTTTTTCTTTTCCTTTCCCGTTATGTTGTTGAGAAACAAAGTCGGCATGCTATTAAGGAATTGCTGGCTGGATTCACTTTAGTTTCTCGTTTGAATTGCTAGTTTAGAAATTAACCTCTTGCAGCATTGAGTTGACTGGGAAATTTCATGGGCCACTCATAAAGCTAGTCCATTTGAAGACTATATTATGACGCATAAGATGTTGCAAAATACTTTGCCTTGTGCTTTTTACTGTCTTTTCAAAAGAAAGGAATGATAGATGTTATTGCAAAACTTGCAATGAAGTTATAACATAAAAAACATGCAACCATGTCATGATAAATTCCAAATGACTTTTTTTCCTTTATGATGCATTCTAATAGCAAAATTGGTGCTGCAAATACTTGCAATGAAGTTATAACATAAAGTGCATGCAACTATGCCCTGATAAATCCCAAATGCTTTTTTTCCTTTATGATGTATTTCTAAGAGTTTCCAGTGTTTTTCGTTTTGTCTGCTTGCCAGCATGTGGCATTCTCCATCTTTTCTGCATTTCATCAAAGTTTAGTTATGGGGCGTCAATCCTGATAGAAAAAGTTAACCTGTACTTTGCAAATGAAGCTGTGCTGTATGTACATTGTCAATATAGCATGATTTCTCAGAACTTTTTGGCTCCTTTCATGGTATCGTTTCTGGATGTACATTGTCATTGATCTCAGACTCTCAATCTAGGACTTTTTTTTAAGCATTTCCTGGTAAATTGCTTGGAGATAGTTTTGAATATACTTTTCATGTTAAAAAAAATGCAAAGTTTTTCAAGAGTGTGTGGTGATGTGAATATGATTTTTTTTTTAACTTGATTGATGCTTTCAGCTTTGGCTGGAATTGGTCTTTTTGAATGAAATGAAAATTGTTGAATTTGTTGTGTCTCAGTGAATTTGGGTTAGGCTGGTAACTGGGATTTTTCTATCACAACATAATAGGTTTTTGAGTTTGTTTCATACTTCATAGTTTTTGTTAACAGGTAGATGGCATGGATGCTTTTGCAGTGAAACAAGCATGCAAATTTGCAAAGGAGCACGCCTTAAAGAGTGGACCCATTGTGAGTTTTAATTCTGTCCAGTTGTTGTGCGTGTGTTTTTAAGGTCCTTTGATTTTGAGGCCTTGATCTTCATTCTTTCTTCTTTTATTAATTCTTCATGAAGTCATTCCAATGCATTGTTCTTTCCCATCACTTATAATTTGGATCTTGGTAATTAAACAGCTATTTATTGTCATTTTATGGTATAGTGATGCTTTGAATAACAATGTTATATAGCTTGTTCCAAAGGGATTCCTGTTTTTTTCTATATGATTTATGCTGTATTAGAGCCTGCTTATCTAAGAAGAAAGTGTATTCAAGGTATGCTCTTTCTTTGCTCTGAGGCTAGGTTACCCTATCCTTTTTGCATTTCTTTGGACAAGCCATGCTTTGATAGTTTAAGGCTGTAAGCCCATCAAATTGCAATTGAGTATGTACAGGATTCTAGCCTGAGTTTGAGTTTGCCAGATCCTGGACAGTCTGACTGAACATTTTACCGAGTAATGACATAAACTTGCTTATGATCTATTTCCTTAAGGCACATTGTACTTTCTACTAGGATTCGATGAAAAGAATTTGATAAGATGATATCATCTGTTGAATAAATGAAGTAATTTGGTTTGCTTAAATTACTAGATAACTGTAAGTGAAGTATCTTGGGCACGATAAGAGGGGCTGCAAATCTTTATATGGAATAAACACATCTGATACTCATCTAGGAGCTCGGTTGGATGATGCACATGGCTGCGCTTAGTAATTATAAGTTAGGTGAGTGGTTCTTAATTAAACTGACCAGCATGCCAGTGTTCTGGACTCTTTGGATACAGGGGAATCTGTTGTGCAGTTATCTATTTAACCAATTTTCATTGAGGCCAATTTCTAACCATTGATTGTTAATTCGATAACATTTTGTGATCTTGTTTCTCCAAAATAAAGCCATTGTACAGTGAAAGATTGAAGCATTTTTTATGTAATAAATAATGCTGAAGGTAACGGAGCTATGCATTGTTGAAGTTGCAAATCTGTGTTCAATCATGATATATCATCAGAACACATTTTTTTCCTGAAAAATGATGTTTATTCTAACTGTTATTTTTAAGTTAAAACCTCTTGGAAGAAATTATGGGCAATCTCCCTATTATGAAGCCGCAGTTTCAGAGCTACTGCTTAAGACATTGTCTTGAGAGCTTTGATATCACCAATGTGTCAAGGGATATGCATGATCCTAGATAGGTCTGAAAAACAAATTTGTTAGATTTTCTGTCTTTAAGAGAGTTGAGGACATATCTGTTAATTGAGAATCATGCTATAAATCGTTGGTTGATTTTAACACTATGGGAAATTAAGGCTGGGTTGTTATATTGTTTCTTACTATTGTTTCAGCCTTTTTGTAAAATTTATTTAAGTGTAAGTTTATCTTATCCAGAATCAGCTTATATTTATATTTGAGGCATTAAGGCTGGGTTGGTTTCTTTTACTATTCCTTTAGCCTTTCAGTAAATTTATATTTTGAATCAGCTTATCCAAATTCCAAAGAGAATGCCATGTTTTGACATCTGCTTGTAGCTGAAATTATGTGAGGCGCTAGATTATGTGCTAGGATGTGTAAAAGTTTATAGAATTCACCAAAATCCTGTCTGTATCAGTGTTAATACAATTTAATCTGGTAATATTTTTTACTGTCACATCAGCTGGCAATGGAAGTAGTTGAACATATCCCTGTGTTGTAATTCTTGATTCTCACTTTATTAAATTGATTTGTTTATTTATTTTATTTTTTGATGCTCATGTCAGATACTTGAAATGGATACCTATAGGTATCATGGTCACTCTATGTCTGATCCTGGGAGCACCTACCGTACCCGTGACGAGATCAGTGGCGTGAGACAGGTTATTGCATGTTCTATTCAGCATTTCTTTTTCAAAGGCAAATTTTGTTTACTATTTCAGATGTTTCATGTATAATTTGGTCTGTGATATAATCCTCAGGAACGTGATCCAATTGAAAGAATAAGAAAGTTGATAGTGACCCATGATCTAGCTACTGAGAAAGAGCTAAAGGTAATTTTGTGAACTTGGATTGCTTTCTTACATGAATTCTGGACAATCATGTCTTTCGTAATCAAGTAATGTTACTTTTTAGTAATAGATTTTGCCCTATCTCTCTCTCCTCGTGTCTTGAGGAAGATTCTCACAATTACAATGAAGTTCAGAACCACGTTATCATGATCGAATGTAAACAGATTTGCATTGCTTTCCTATACTTTTCAGGATATCGAAAAAGAAGTGAGAAAACAAGTAGATGAAGCCATTGCTCAAGCCAAGGTAAGAATCATATATTGTTTTAATTTTAAATGCTTTGTAACCTAATTTGTTGAAGGAACTCTTTCCTTGTCTCACTGGTTCTGCTTTTCGAGTATTCTCAAAATTTTCATGGTTTTTTGATGCCTCTATTTTCCTTTTCAATTATTTTTACAGGAAAGTCCTATGCCAGAACCTTCAGAACTTTTCACAAATGTATATGCGAAGGGTATGGGAGTTGAGGTAATAAAGGTTTCCTTTCTTTTTTACTATCTGTCTGTCTATCAATTGTTGTTTGTTCCTCGACATGTATATTTCCTTTTAGGATAGTTCTGAACATCTAAAAACCTTCTCAAGTACTGTCAATACGAGTTTCTTGGTAACTTTTGTCCAATAAATGTCTATAACTGCTTGATGGGGATATAGTATCATAGAGGGTAAAATAGGGATGGTAAAAGACAAAAAGCACTTAAAAATGAGTCTGCAGATGATTATTGACTATGATCAAGACAATTTACTCCTTCCAGTCCGAGTTTTCTACTTGTTTCCTGTGATATTTCTAACTTTACACAAAAATGCGAGGACTTTAGGGTCTTTCACACGAGCAACATGAATTTTTTCCCTTTTCTTTTTCTTTTTCTGACATAACACGCCAGTATGATGGTTTGTAGCAGATAGCTGATAGTGATACTGATGGTTTCATGGTTTTGAATTGCAGGCATATGGAGCTGATAGGAAAGAAGTTAGAGCTGTGCTTCCCTGAGCTAAAACTTAGACGGGAAGTTTTCTGATGCCCCACAGCCTCCAAATCTCCGTACCAAGTAACTTCTGAAAATGATAGAATAAGTGAAGATGAGCATGCATTTCTTCCTGCCTAATTTTGTTTTCCTCACTTTTGTATAGAAAACTGTTTCTTCTCAAGTTGTGGGGCAAAACTATTTTTTCTAGTGTAGTTTTTCTTTCGGTGAGCTACAAGTTTCTATGATTTTTGTTGAATGAGCCGGTAATGTGCTCAAGAATACAAGAGCATACGGACATGATATGCCAATAATTTTTCAGCTATTGTCAAATTGACAGCAATAAGACCTTTCCATTTTCTGTGTCAATTTGACCTGGAAAATATATCCTTAATACTCCTGAGTTTTACTTAATATAAAAATTAATGAATGTAGAATTAAAATCCTAGTAAGAGGTGACACCAAAAAATAGATCGATAATTAGTCATGAGTTAAAAGGTTTATTTTGTAAATAGATTAACACATTCTCCTAAATGTTTCATGATGCTCTTAATTGATTAATCATATATTATAATCAATCAAGGATTGATGATACAATCTTCAACGATAACTCTCTTTCTAGTCTTTTTTTTTTTTTTTACTTCAAAATTCTACAAGCAATTACTTTATATATCCATACTTACCTTTTGTTTAACATTTTGTTCATATTTTTATGTTATCATGTTATATATCCATACTTACCTTTTGTTTAACATTTTGTTCATATTTTTATGTTATCATGTAAATATAAAATTAGTTTATACTAAATAATTTTCTCAATAATAGGAAGACTAAAGCCCTTTATCTTAATTGTTTAGTTAGTTTATATATTTGCTTGCCTAAACCTTTCAACGGATCTCCATCTTGGTGCTGACAATCATTTTTTTTTTGTTTTTTTTTTACTCGCCTTTATTTTTTGAAGCAACCTCTCAAGTCTCAACTTCTCTTTTCTTTTATTTATTTACTCTATGTTTTTTTTAAAATAATTTATGAAATTAAAATTTTATTTCGATTAATCCTTGTTTAATTTTTTTCTTTGTTAAATTTGATTCTTATTCTTTTAATTACTATTTATACAATCTAAGATAATTTTTAGAATTGAATTTTTTTTATGATTTCATCTCCTGTCATTTTTTTTATATTAAATTTTATCCTCGTTCTTTTTATTGATTTTTTTGGCTTCGCTAAATTTTTTAGATTGATATTTTTTACCTGATTTTATCATTCAACATTAAATTGATTTGGATTTGAGCTTCGTGGTTAAGCTTGTGTTTAGGATTTTATGGGTTGTAAGTTTGAGAAATTAATCCAACTTCAGAAGGGTCACCTAAGATTGCTTCGGTTTTTTTTAAATAATTTTTAAGCTATTTTTTTAATTTTATCCTTTAAAATTTATTTAATTGGATATTGAACTCTCTCTTTTATATGCTTTCTACATCCTTTATTTTACCCTTTATTTTTTCATTTGATTGGGTTATCTTCGGT
>Ga0325405_1001551_pt1 | contig 23406 bp, 7 predicted proteins | sample PopdelMetagenome_21_FD_205663 | JGI IMG/M metagenome (GOLD analysis project Ga0325405, IMG submission 205663) | Populus deltoides microbial communities from Bellville, Georgia, United States - Xylem-Control-R2 | ecosystem: Host-associated > Plants > Phyllosphere > Stem > Wood/Secondary xylem...
ATCATTTTTATCTCAATTTTGTTCTCAAATGTTTTTTACTCGTTTGTTGGGATGCCTTTTGATCAACCAATTTACTAGGTCATGCCAGGATAACCCACACACTATTTGATTTTAAACCAGAGCCAAGTAAAAAGTTTAGTTGAGAGGGTTTTTGTTTTTGTCAATTTTATCCCCACACTTTTTTTACCGAACATTCAAGTAGCCTTTGGAACAACCAAATTGATTGGGTTATATCGAGACAACTCCTATGCAATTTAATTTTAAACTCGGGCTAGATAAGAAATTAGATTAAGAGGTTTCAAGGTTGATCCGCTAGGTAGGGTCTAATAACAATATCAAATAGTTCTTTGCATCTTATATATCTTTTGTTACTTCAAAAAAATAGATATGAGTGTGGACCTGTAAACTAGTATATGCTAAAAGGTTTCAGTTTTTTTCTAAGTGCTTCATTGTTCGTATGAACAGTAAAGTAACTAATTTTTTTTCAAATTTTAAAATTATTTTTATTTTATTTAAATCCTTTTATAGTCTAATTAGATGAAATTAGGCTTTAAGACTATGATTAAAATAAAAAAATAAAAGAAAGAGGATTAAAATGTAAAAAATAAAGAAAATATAATTGTGGTGGACAACAAAAAAATAAATATGGCTCAGGTACATGGGCCTACCCAAGGGTCGCACAACTGGTCTATTATAAAAGACCGAGATGCCCTAGGCTGCCCAGCTTCGTCCTGTGTGTTTGGACTTTTTTTTTTTTTTTTGCCTTGTTTTTTCCAATTCCACTATTTAACATTGAATTGTTATTCATTTTTTTATTTTTATTTTTATCCTTAAATATTTGGTTTATTTTTAATTTGTCTTAATAGTTCGTTTCAATTTGCTTTTTATGAGGTTATTGTTGTCGCAAATAAATATCGTGATATTTGGCTGGTGCTTGATTTTTAGAGTGTCTATTTTTTATCATGTAATTAAGTCAAAACTAATTTAAAAAAAGAAGTTATTAAACCTAGTAGAATCCATGACCCGAGTCATAAATTTGACAAGTTAAGCCACAAAAACCAAGTCAATCCAATATGTCAACGTCTCAATACTTAAAAAAAAAGAAGATGTCATCTTGATTTTTTTTAAGTTAAACCATGTTTTCACTAGTCTTCTAGGTTTTCTTTGGACCTGACAAGTCTACTAGATCATGTCGGGGCAACTCTTACATATTTTGATTTGAAACTCGAGCTAAATAAGAAGCCGTGTCAAAAAATTTTAGGTTCGACCTACTAGATCAAGTTTAATACCCAATAGTTCTTAACGACTTTAAAACTATTCTTTACATTAAAGATTTTTTTGGTACGACCCATAACATAACATGTGCAGTAACCTAATTATAGAAAACACTTAGTTGTATGGTGTTTTTCTTGTAGCACCTTCATTATAGACACATATGCATGCACTAAGTATTTTTTTTTCACCCTTTTTCCTTTTCTTTTCTTTTCAATTTTGTCATTTCAAAGCCAGTTTAAGTTAAAATGTTAAGGAATAACAAAATTAAAAGATAGAGGATCAAACTAAAAAAATAAAAAATAAGTAAAATGGGTGCGATTTCAAAGTTTGCAATCACTCTTTTACTTTCCCAATTATACCTTTTCAATTTCTAAATATTTTTGAAATTCAATTTTAGTACACAACTTTATTTTCCTTATTTTTCAACACCTGGTTAGAGAGATGAGAAAGAAAAGTTGGCCGAATTCTGGTAATAGAAAAGGAAAGTTCTTGTTAGCACTAATTTCAGCCATTAAAAAGGTTAATCTTGGTGTCCATAGGTTCTATTCAACATGAGAAGTATAACTTGAGTGTTATTTCACCTTGAAATGTTTTGAAAAGTAGATTTGATCTTGAAAACGTTTCGGGTCTGAGTTAATTTCTTTTTTTTAGACAAATATTTTGGTTGTTTTAAGGCACTAAGAGGTTTAGGTGGGTCTTTATGATGTTTTTAGGTAAAAAAAGATTGAAAGGAATTAGTCCATAGCCAAACTTTGAGCTCCTCTTAAAAGGGCTTTACTTCAATTTTTTTTCTTTTTTAACTTCATCTAAATAGAAATCAAAGAGTTTATTTTTGTAAAGAATAATGTATCAATAATTGTTTTTAGATTATGACAAGATTTTCCAATGATATAAGTGTTGTCGAAAACTGAAAAGGTAAACAACGATCATTTGTGTTGTTTATATAAAAACAACATTGGCTAGGTAGGGAAAAAAACCAAATGGGCTAGTGCGTTGGCCTGCTCTTTTAGGTATGGGTTGTGCCTACCTTTATTTCCATTAGGCCCAGACTCAAAGGTTCTTCTTGGAGGGGCTTTCATTCATTTTTTTTAACTTCATCTAAATAAATATCAAAAAATATTATTTTTGTAAAGAATAATGCATCAATGCTTTTTTTAGATTATGACAAGATAAATATTTTTTTCACTTAAATTTTTTTTAAAGCATAAATTTTCCTATGAAACTATCCCGATCTCATGATCCAAGTTGTGAATTTGACAAGTTAACCTAGTTGACTTAAGATTTTTTTTAAAAAATTGATTTTTGTTTTCAATTTCATATTTCAACAATGAGTTGGTTATGAATTGTCCTTTGTATTGTTTCTTTCTTGTCACAAGTGTGGCTTTTTTTTTCTAATTGATTTTTTTTTCATTTTTATCCTTCAATATTTGATTGAATGAAATTGGGTTTCCTAATTTGTGTCAATTTGTGTTTTATAAAGTTATCACGATCTCATTACTCGAGTAACATGTTGGTCCGAATCAATCTAATATTTTATTTTCTTAATTTTTTTAAATATGTCATATGATATGTTACAATCTCAACGTTTTAGAAGTGTATCATCCAATATGCATTTGATTTTAAGTTTCTTAACATATTTTATATTTTTTATGGTTAGAAAAAAAAATTGAGCTGACGTAGGGTGTGTCAAAAAGCTAGTATATACTAAATGATTTGAGGTATAACCCTAACTAGTGAAGTGGTTGAATTTTTTTCCATTTGTGATTTTTTTTTTCAACCGAATCCTTTGATAGGTCTAATTAGATAGAATTAGGCTTAAAATTATGGTAAACGGATTAAATTGAAAGAAACAAAATTGAAATGTTAAACACAAAGAAAAAGTATACATAATCCCACATTATCGATAATTTTCATGTAGGTCTAAAAGTTTATTCTGTTCATTTTTAATCTCTGGCTTTGAGAGAGGAAAGAGAGACGTCTGAAAATAGTGACAAGAGAAAAAATCATTGGTTAGGCCTTTTTTTGGTGAACTTATTATTTTTAGTGTTAATGAGTTTCATTCGATGAGAAGAGTTTGATGATAATGATTTTTTCTCTAAACATCTATGAAAAAAGAGATCAATCTTAATTTAAAGATTTTTATTCGATTCATTTTTATTTTTAGGTGATTTTAAAGGCTATTAGTTGGTTTGGATGGTTTTAATATATGAAAATTCCTTGAAAAATGATTCTTCAACCCAAAAAAGCCTTATCTTGTTTTTTAAACCATTTTAGTAATGGTTGGAATTTGAGTCTGTAAGGCAACAGAGAACACGTCCTTGTTATTTTTTCAATAAAATAAAAGGAGAATGTCTTTTAGTCCATACCTTAAAAACAAAAACAAAAACAAAAAGTATGGCCTAGGTGCACGGACCTTTCTTAGGCCCAAGTGCATGGGCTTTTTTATTTCCCAGACATGCTAGGCCACCCAGGCCCGTGCATCTAACCTAGCTTTTTGGTTTTGTTTTTTTTTTTTCTAATTTATCATTCAAATTGGGTTTTTGTTGAGCTTTTTTTAATTATATCATTCAATATTTGGTTGATTTTTAATTTCTCTTTATATTTTGTTATCATATAATATAATAAAAAATATTATTGAACCCAATGAAGTCCATAACCTGGGTCACAGGCTTGGTGGGTTATCCCGGGTTGACTCAAGTCAATCTAATATGTCTCCACCTCAGTGTTTAAAAAAAATTCATTCTAGGATATTTTAGTAACAACGACAAAAAATTCCCCACCACTTGTATATTTGTTTTATGTTTAGACAAAATTCACTCTGACCTAACATGGCCGGTCATCTAGTCTTACCTAAACATCTTACTTTTTATGATATTTAGTTGCATTTTAATATGGAAAGAATTTATTTTATAATATGATAGAAAGTAATTTTTTTGAAAAAGCTCAAACGCATTAAACATACATTATAATAAAACAACCTTAATTTTAGATTTAACTATTAAATGTCTGTTTGAGAATGTGGTTGCGGTTGTTTTTCAAAATGTTTTTTATGTCGAAATGCATCAAAACAATATTTTTTTTATTTTTTAAAATTATTTTTGATATCAGTACATCAAAACGATCCAAAACATACAAAAAAAATAAATTTTTTATAAAAAAATTTGATTTTTTTAGAAACACGGGTTGACCCGCGTTTCCAAATACTTTATAAATTAAGCTCAAATTTAGTAAGAAGATTCTACATGCCTAGTTCTTTAATAGATTATCTTGTTGTAATCATCAAAAATCGAGAAGCCCTTCAAATTAGACCATGAAATTGTTGTTTTATATGTTTTAATTATTTTCATAGTTTATTTTGGATTCTTACTAATCTATTTTTTTTTTAAGTTCTTTTGGTTATCTTGGTTTTTATCTTTATATAATCAGTTCGTGTGTTATTTTTTTTATATCAAATTATTGAATTAAAAGATTTTTTAAAATATATAAGAGTTTTTAATTATTAATTTCTCTACAATTTAGAACTTTAACCTGAAAATTTGAGAACCCTATTGTTTATTAACTAAGCATTACTTTATTTTATCAAGAAAAACAGAAAAAGAAATATTAAAAAAGAAATTTGTTTTTAAATGATGTGTTTTTACAAATAAAAAAAGGAAAAGAAAAGGAAAAACAGAAAAAGAAAATATGAAAAAAATAAATTTGTGTTTTTACAAATTAAAGAAAAAAGAAAAGGAGTTTCTCTATTTTTTCAAGACAAACCTTTAAGTTGGAAAACATGGAAAAGTTGTTTTCCAAATTTCCTCATTCTTTTGACTGGGCTGGAAAACACGTTTCACTAAGTTTTTTCATCTTAATAATTGTTTTGACCCTTTTTCATCTTATTATAATTATACCATCTGTATATTCTCACCCTTTTTTCATACGTAGTCGTCCTTCTCCTCCTCCTTTCTCCATCCATCGACCAAAAGCACTCAGCAGCAATGCCTCCACCACCACCACCAACATCGCTTTCAACAGCAGCAGCAGCAGCATCGCTTTCAATTCCGTTGTAAAGTTGGCAGGTCACTGCTGTGTACGAGAACCATGTCAAAGGTCAGACATGGGTCATGTTGTGGATGTTCTTTGTTCTCTGGTAAAAGAGATCTACTCCACCGCATTTATTTTCAAAAATTAATTTAACCATCGTTATTGAATTCAATTCCAACAAAATTACTAATTAGGTTAAACCATGGTTGAAAAAAAGTTAATATAAGTTTCAAAACATAAATAAAACATGTCCTAGGAAAATATTTAAAAATTAGTTAATTTTTCATTTGAGGATTTTTTAGGGTTTTCAAGAAAACATTAGTGATTGTTTTTCCACTGGCCAAAACCCATTTGGGATTTTGAATACCGAAGCTTGAACAAAAATAATAATAATGAATTTTTAGGGTTTTAAGCTCCAATATCTATGAGTTACAATTTTAGGCATTCTTTAATATAATATAATATAATATAAGCAATTATTTTTCCATATAAGTTGACCCAAGAATCTGGAAAAGCCATTTAAATAACATGCTCTGTTCCATTGATTTATGTATTTATTTGGGTATATTTATTTCAGGAGATTTATGCATTTACCAATTTGACTCATTTTTGTTATGGATTAGTTTCATTGCAGGATGTAAAGCATGGATTTAAAATAATAGATTTTTTATGTTTTATTTTGTTTTATTCATTATAAATTAAACTATATATATATATATATATATATATATATATTATGCACGATTATAAATACAATTTATTTTCATCTTCTGTTCTATCTTTTCTCTTTCTTTATTTTTCAATTTATTTTATCTTGAGATAATAACTAATAATTAAGATAATTAGATTCATTATCCAAATTAGTTCAGCCCTATTTTTTTTTGCTAAAAAAACAACAAGCATCATAGTTTTAAAACCCAGTTTGACTTGGCGAGTCAATCCTCGTCAGGTTTAATGAAAAAAAAAGATTGAGTGATCTGATAAAAAACTCAAGTTGATCCAGTTAATACCCGATTGCAATTTATTGACTATTTATTTATTTATATAAAAAAATAATATTATTTTGATATATATATATATATATATATATATATATATATATATATATATATATATATATATAAAAGGTTAATGATGACCTGGTTAAAATTTATGATATAGTTTAAGAACTCTAGTGTATATGTGCACGAGAAATAATAAGATTTCAATTGAGAGTGGAAACCAAATTTGCTTGTATAATTTTGGAATTCATTTCAAGTTCTAAATAGTCGTGAATCATATTATTGGATTTACAATTTTTACGTAAAGAATGTTATATAAGCAAATATGAACTTTTTAATTAAAAAACAAAAATGATGTTATTAAAATATATATATATTGATAAACCATGAGAGAATTGTTAAAGATAATTAAATACTATTTCTTTTAAAAATAAAAAATTAAGAGCTTATCATGCAAATATTCAACCTTAAATTTTCTTTAATTTATGTATTCTTGTTTTTATTATTTTTTTAATCTTAGAGGTTATTTCTTCTTACCAAGAAAAAATAATTTATAAATAAAAAAGATCTAATATGCCATCATCTCTATATTAAAAGGAAAGATATCATCTTGAAATTTTTTTATTAAAGTCAAACACGGTTTTTACTGGTATTTCGTGTTATTTTTTAACTCGTCAAGTTGACTGAGGCACGTTAAGACAACTCTCACGTGAGTTAATTTTAAATTTAGGATAAGTAAAGAGTCTGATTGAGAGGTTTCAAGATTAACTTGCTAGGTTGAGCTCATTTTTTTTAATTATATCTTGCAATTTTATTTTTTTCAATTGAATCCTTTCTTACTCTTTTTTTTTTTTTATCAAATTTCATCTTTTAATATTTGATTGACTTTGAATTGGTTTTTCTAATTTGTTTTGGTTTAGTTTTTATAAGGTATTATAGTTTCAAATAAACATCCTGATATTTTGTTGGTGCTTAATTTTACAAGCGCTAATTTTTGCTATCATATGATTATGTAAACAATAGTTAAAAAAAAAAACAAAGATGGAGTCTATCACGGGTTTGACGGGTTTGACTTTAAAATCTAGATCGATTTAATATTTCATTATGATAACAATAATTACAGGTTTTTCGTGTTGTTTTTGAATCCGCTAAGTCAACTAAGTCACGTTAAAGGTAACTTCCATGCGGGTTAATTTTAAACTCAAGATAGATAATGAGTTGAGTTAAGAGGTTTCAAGGTTGACCTAATGGGTTAGACTTTTTTTTTATTTCCTGTTTTTTTTTTATTCCATCTTCCATTTTTTTTTTCAATTAAATCCTTTCTGCCCTTTTTTTTTTCTTTCCAATTTCATCTTATAACATTTTGCATATTTTGAATTGGTCTTTATAATTTGTTTTGGTATACTTTCTATGAGGTCTAAAAAAACATCTTGATATTTTGTTGGTGCTTAATTTTACAAACGCTTTTTTTTTTATATCATATTATTAAGTAAAACGTAGTTAAAAAAATATTTAAACTGAGTGGAGTCTACTATCGAGATCATGAGTTTTGGTGGGCTAAGCTGCAAAGTTTAGGTCGATATAATATGTTGTAGTGTTAATATTAAAAAAAAGATTTCATCTTGAAATTTTTTATAAAGCCAAACCATGTTTTTTATTGGTTGTCCTTATTGTCTTTAAACCCGCCAAGCCAATCGGGTTACGTCTAGGCAAATTTTATGAAGGTTAATCTTAAACCCAAGCTAGACATTAAATCGAATTTAGAGGTTTTAAGGTTGACCCGTTGTGTAGGGCTCTGTTTTTCCTGTTTTTTTTAATTCAATCTTCCAATTTCTATTTTCTTTTAATTAAATTCTTTTTGTTTTTCTTTTCAATTTCATCTTTCAACATTGGTTGATTTTGAATTAATTTGTATTTGTTTACTCTTTAGTAGGTATCATCATCTCAAATAAACATAGTTACTTTTGGTTGATGCTCAATTGTACGAGCGTTTATTTTTATTATCATATCATTAAGTAAAAAAAAAAAAAAACTTGTGAAACCAAGTGGAGTCCATGATTTGGATTGCAGGTTTGATAGGTGAAGCCACGAAGCCCGGGTTGATCCTATATGTCACCCTTTCAATATTAAAAAAAAATGTTATTTTTAAGTTTTTTAAAGTCAAATAATATTTTTACTAGTCATCCAATGCGTTTTTAACCTATCAAATCAATTGGATCATATCAAGACGACTTCCATGTGAATTTATTTTAAACCTAGGCTAGATAAGGAATTAAATCAAGAAGTTATCAGGTTGAACTGTTGGGTCGAGGCTTTTTTTCTTTTCTTTTAAATTCAATCTTCCAATTTCTTTCTTTTGAATGAATTCTTTTTACTTTATTTTTTTAATTTTATCATTCAGTATTTGGTTGATTTTAAATTGGTCTTCATTTTTTGTTTTGTTTTGCTTTCAATGAGGTTATTATAGTCTTAAACAAATATTCTGGTATTTTATTGGTGTTTAATTTTTCTAGTGTCTATTTTTTTTGCTATCATATAATTAAGTAAAAAAAATAGTTTTTTTAAAAAATAATTTATTAAACCCCGTGGAGTTCATGATCTGGGTCATGAGTTTGGAGGGTTAGTCGTGAAATTTGGATAAATCCAATATGTCATTGTCATAATTTAAAAAAAAAACATCATCTTGAATTTTTTTTTAAAGTTAAACGACGCTTTTTAATTACCGATCATCTTGGTTTCTTTTGAGTTTTCCAAGTCGACGGTATCATATCATGACAATTTTCACGCAAGTTAATTTTAAACACGAGTTAAGTAAGAAGTTAGAGTAGACTGCTAATTCAGGTTTAATTATAATGTCAAATAGTTTCTTGCGCTTGAACTTTTTTTTTTCATGTTCAAAATAACTTTAATCTGACCAGCAGCATAACGCGTGCCAATAAATTAGTATGAGCTAAATTAATCTATAATATAATTAATCCAGGTAAATATAAGAGTAATCTTATTACTTTGGGAAATTTTATGGTGCTTAGAGCAACTCAAGGAATGTGCTAAATGGAAAGCTAAAAATAAATAAAAAAATATTATTTTGACTTTTTCATGCTTGTTTTACATGCTTCAAAAGGAATGCTAAACAAAATGTCAAAATATCTTTTCTCTTCCAAAAATATTATTTCTACATATCTTTAAAAAAAAGCTAAAACCAACAAAGTAAGGCCAACAAAAATATAAACCAATTAAATGTAGCCATATGAAAAAAAATGATATTAAACTCATTAAAGAAAAAATAAAACATTTATTTCTTCCACTTCAATACAATTGGCTTTTCAAATGACTTTTTTTCATTGGAGTATACATGATAATAAAAAAAACATATTTATATCATTCAAAATACTATTTTATCAATTTAACTCTTCAAAATAATATTTTTTCATGGAGATATATTCATAGAGTAATTAATAGCTTCCTATTAATTACTCTTTGAAGTCACTATAAAGAAAGAAACAAACTTAAAGAAGAGATATAAAATGAAACTCATGACCTACTAAAAGTAATGATAATATCTATACCTATAATTTTTTTTTCTATTTATATTTATTTTTTAAAAAGAAATATAACAACTAATTAATAAAATATCACTAATTATTCTTTAAATACCGTAAGATTCTATAAATTATAAAGCATAACCAAAACTAACCTAAAAAAATAGGAGAATAATAATATATAGAGCAAACAAATACAACCAAAAACCAAGATTAAAACCAAAGAGGTGCAAAAAAGTTGAAAAAAATAACTATGCAAATCCTTGAAAAAATATATAAGTTGTGAAGCTTCTGAAATATAAGTTTGTATTTGTTTTTGTGATTTAATCATGATTTTTTTAAAAAAGTTAATTCCTTAAGAAAAATTGAATTTTTTTATTTTTAAATTATTTTAATGTGTTAATATAAAAAAATTAAAAAATATATTTTTAAATAAAAATAACTGTGTGCCCCCGGTATATTCTGTCCTTCTTTTCATCTATCAGGGACTATTTAGCCAAACACGTAAAAGACCAACAATATGACTCTACGACAACAGCTGCAAAAGCAACTGCATGATCAATATTTTCTTGTCACTCTTTAATCATACCAATATCAACCCATCTAGACCTAGACCGAGACCCAGTCTTTTTAGTTTTCCTTCTTTTTTCTTCCTTCGATGGATCTTAACCAGACCCGTTTGATTGGTGATTATATTCTTGGCCCGATAATCGGGCGGGGATCTTTTGCTGTTGTTCGGAGGGCTAAACACCGGTCTTCGTGTTTAGAAGTTGCGGTTAAAGAAATTGACAAAAAATTACTTAGTCCAAAAGTTAGTGATAATTTGCTCAAAGAAATTTCTATTCTTAGTACTATAAATCACCCCAACATTATCCGCCTTTTTGAGTCCTTTGAGGTGAACTCTACTCTCCTTCCCCTTGTGTTGTTATTTTTTAATATGGTCTTGCTGTAATTTGATTTTTCTATAATGATATTGTTTAGACTGAAGATAGGATATTTCTTGTATTGGAATACTGTGATGGAGGTGATCTTGCTGGGTATATTCAACGCCATGGGAAAGTAACTGAGGCTGTAGCAAGGCACTTTATGAGGCAATTGGGTATTCCACACAATCAATTATTAATCTTCCTTTTATAGATATATTGGTGGTTCTATTTTCATGAAATATGAACTTTGCAGATAGTTTTTGAATGGTTAAACTTAGAAAGATGCTGTTTTGGGTGCTTAACTATAATGGGTTTCATGCTTTTAGTGTTTCTGCAATTTGGTTCCTGCAAATATTTCTTTTGCTGTCTGTTTAATTACTGTTATACTATAATAGTGAGCAATTGAGTGTCTGTTTAAATTTAAAAAGCGTTGCTATTTGTTTTAAGGATGATTAATTCAGATTAAATGGGAAAAGAGGACATTTAACGCAAGGTTATAATAAATCGATATTCTTAATTGGAAAGTCGTGAGGTTTTTCTCAAAATAGATTGTTGGTACTATAACCATCCCTTCCTTTCACCGCGGTTCATGAGGGAAATAAACAAACTTTTTTGTTTTTTGTTTTTTGTTTTTGTTTTTTTTGCAGCTGCAGGGTTGCAAGCGCTTCAAGAAAAACATCTTATTCATAGAGACTTAAAACCACAGGTACATTGATTATTTTCAAAGTTCTATTCTGGCAACATTTAGTGAGATTATCTTATTGTTGTAGTTGTTGTGTCTGGCTATATCATCACATTTGGATCCTTTTTGTCAGGGCCTTTGCATCTGCACATATTGTCTTTTGTCTACTCATACAGTACTCTTATGTTCTGTTCTAGTTTGCTTTCATTGGTTATTAACCGCTAGTTTAACTTCTCTCACTCTACTGTCATTCTGAACTGGGAAGTTGTCATACTTGCAGAACCTACTTTTGTTATCAAATGACTTAACTCCACAATTGAAGATAGGTGATTTTGGCTTTGCAAGGTAAGCATGCTTTGATGTTAGTGATGTTTTTTTTCTCCCGGAAAGTGATATTCATTTCAGATTTTTCTAAGAATAGAAATGTCTGTTGTTTTTAGCATACTCCACCAATTTGAAAATGTTCTATTCCCGTTTATTTGGCTTGCCTACAAAGTTTATCACAGTTTATCCAGGCCCATATATTTCATAAGTGGCATCCCAATTTCATGTTTATCTTTCAGAGAGACAATTTGATAAAAAGGGCTCGCCTTTATATGCTCTTGAATAATTTGAATAATGCGATCCAATTCTATATGAAACTTCTTAAATCATTGCAAAAACCAGATACTATTGAATGATCAGATTTATGATCGGCTCTTGGTTTAAGGGGTCGTCATGGAAGTAAAATTGCTGGTTTCTGTTATTATACCTCTGTGAAAACACAATTTTTTAGTAGCTTTGTAAATAAATTTGTTAACTCTATGTAATAATTACCATGTAGAAAAGTCTAGTTCACTGAGAAAATTGTACAAGCAAGTAGCAGCTTCGTTAAGTAGCAGCTTCGTTAAGCTGCTAAACTTGACAAATATTTCTTATTGATCTGAATGCCAGAAACCTAAAATACTAAGCTGCTTCATAATGCTCATGAGATTCTCTCTAACACTCGGTTATCTCCCTGAATTTCTAAAATATGCCAGGTCTTTGACATCATCAGACTTGGCTGATACACTATGCGGCTCACCATTATACATGGCCCCAGAGATTATTCAGAATAAAAAGTATGATGCGAAGGTGATGTAACATTGAATTTACATAAAATTGACAGTAATGAAATTAATTTTTTGGAAGTATATTCTTTAACATAATTTATCATATATGCAGGCTGACTTATGGAGTGTTGGGGCAGTTTTGTTCCAGCTGGTAACTGGGAAGCCTCCATTTGATGGCAACAGCCAATATCAGGTTTTTAAAAGAATTATACTCAAACTAAACATATGAGAAACCTAAAGATTTGCCATACATTATGCAGCTCAAGGCTAATTCTCACTGCTAATTGCTGTAAACAGCTTTTCCAGAATATTTTGACATCTACAGAGCTGAGGTTTCCACAAGGTGCGTTGGAGGAGCTCCATCCAGATTGTGTGGATCTTTGCAGAAGCCTTTTATGCCGAAACCCTGGTACTGATTACTATGGTGAAATTTTTGTTCTTGTATATGTGCACATGCTTGGTATGTCTTTGCATGTGGGTGGGGTGGACTACTAGTGGAAGGGGGTGTTTGCCCCACGTTTCAACCGGAGTTTTGCATATATATATTTTTTTGCTTCAATTTTTTTTTGTGATTTTGGATCGTTTTGATGTGCTGATGCCATCAATAAATTTTAAAAAATGAAAAAAAAATTATTTTGATGCATTTCTAACCGAAAAACACTTTGAAAAACAACCTCTACCATTGTTCCAAACACCTCCGAAGTATATAAGCCAAGCTAGAAAGTACAAGGGTCATTACGGAGTCACTTGGTGCTGTAACCAATGAAATTTTCATGTAGATGTTCTGACTTTTATTTGCAGTTGAGCGATTAACATTTAAGGAGTTCTTCAATCACAAGTTCTTTGAGGAGCCAAGGTAATGCTCTGAAGTCCGGACCTTCATTTTTTTTTTATGCTTTCTTATTGGTACATTTCATGTCTGTTGAGACTTTCTGCTTTGACGTGCTAGCAGTTAGGCATATCAAAGCTACTTACATATATTTACCACCACAAAATTCTGTAGGCTATTGCTGGATGCTAAATCTCCTCTACTTCCACAAATGAAATCAGTAGTTGAGCAGTTTGATGCGTCTGCTTCTAATACAAGGTCTCAAATGGGGCATTGCTTGCACTCAGCTAATAGAAATGCAATATTAACTAGCACATCTGAGCATGACAACATAACAATGCTGGCAAAGGTTCATGACAGTACATCCAGAAATGACAGTGTTCATGGGATTGTGCCAAGTATTGTGCATGATAGGATGGGGAGATCTGCTGATGGCAGCCAATCTTCATTGGATCAGCTTCGAGGTCTGCTTTTATTCTATTCTATTCCGTTTGCTTTCTTATATGTTACAATTCAGCTTGTGGTTTTTCCTTTTTGGGCAAGTACTGATTTCCTCTTTTCTATTCAGTTGCTGATTTAATGGAGTCCCTAGAGAAGGATTATGTTATTGTTAATCGTCATTTTTCTTCAATGGAAAATTTCTCTTATTACCTTGAAACATCTCTGCAAGATAGCTCCACCAGCAAATCTTCTGTACAGCTACCACAGAAAAATAACCAGGATATGGTTGTTGCTATACAAACAGAGGCGTTTACTGGTAGTTCTGTTAGTAGTGCAAACGATCCTCAGGTCCATGGATCAGAGCCATTAACTGCATCATGTGTGCCAAATATATTAAGGGAAGTGCAAGGACTGCCCATACCGCATCCCTCAATTAAGCTTCACTTCCTAAATCAGTATGCACAGGCAATTGTAGAACTAGCCCAAGAAAAGGTGAGTTCTTCAGTATGTTATGCTGAGCTCTTGTCTCACTTTTGTTGATTAATCCATCAATTTTGCACAGGACATGTAATACAAAGTTATAATTCGGAATCATCACTCATTAGTCATGTTATTCTCTGTTTAGCAGTGCCCTTTTGCTTTCTAAGACAAGATGGGTGATAAATCCAGATGCCCATTGGGGCATATGGTACCACTGCAAAGTATAAGAACAGAGGTTCTTTTTTCTTTTAGGTTTCTTCATGAGCAACTTGTCCAGTGGAAACTTACAGTATCACCAACCTTCGTCTTATGTCTTACGAGAACCATTTTTAATATTAATTTTGAATTCTTGAGCTATAGGATAATATTATATGCAGTGTCAAAAAATTTCATGTGCTATAACTAGGTATCTGAAGAGTAGAAAGGGCACATATATATAGTACTGCTAAACATATTTGCACATGCCCAGTTGCTTTTAAACTGATCTTTCACTTTTGATTTCGTGTAGAAATGTTTCCTTTCTGTTTCTGTTTCTGATGTAAAGTTGTAATTGCTATTGCTTGCAGTATGATTCAGGAATGTTTCTGGAATCATTTTCAGTTGAGCTTGTTGTTTTGGCTATATGGAAGAAAGTTCTTGAAATTTGCAACCACTGGGTAGCCTCTAATGAAGGGAGCGAATTACCTGAAAGCAGTTCAGCCAATGAATCTACATTTGTTCATGGAGGCATAGATTTGATCCCGCCTGCAAGTGGTAAAATGGATTTTATCGAGCCTTCTTCTGCCTACAAGTGGGCAGAAAAAAGTTTCATTCTCGCGTTTGATCGTACAGAGAAGTTATCGCATAATCTCCGATACATGGATGGTATGGCTTTGTATCAATGTGCTGTAAATGCTTGCCTTCTTTTTTTTTACTGTGTTACTGCTTTTGCAATATCCTCATCTGTCAAATATGTTGCAGCTGCTGCTGAGATGCCTGATGCCATGGAACTGATATTCCAAGAAGCACTCGCTGTTGGGAGAAGTGGTGCCGTAAGTGACCAACATCTTTGCTGTAAGCATCAATTGTCCTGTTCCTTATACAAATACATTAATGCCGGGCAGTTCTTGTAATCGTTTCAGGTAGATGAATATATGGAGAACAAGGGTGGTGCTGATGTCTCATATTCCAAAGCAATGCTTCTGCTTCATTTTATAGCAGAAGAAGCAACATCTCTCCCACTGAAACCTCCATTTTCATTAACTTCTGCTTGTAGGAATCGAATCCAAAGCTACATTCTCAACTTGCAGTCTCATAGATCTCACTTCTCAATGTTGCAGCCTATTCCTGAACAATCCCCTGATTCTCCTACCAAGTAGAAGACAACTGTTGTACAGCTATATTTAGAAACCCTCTTACGCTGCAGATTACCAACACATAACCTGAAAATTAAGGTCAGATATGGCGTGCAATTTTAAGTCTGCATGTTTCTTGAAATGGATGCACAGTAATATGCTGACATGACCAAGGAAGCCCTTCGATGCATATATGATGTACTGAATAGCATACAGCAGACCCGTCATACTGGAAGAAGGATGATCAATGTTTGAGGAATGTGTAAATAAGACTGCTTATTCATTAATGGATCTGTGTGCATAAGACTGCTTATTATGTCTGGAAAGAATTGTAAATATGAGAGCTTACTTAGCATAAGTTCTAAGTTGATGATTGCACGGAAATTCTTATTGTTACCTCAAATCAGTTGTATCCAAAATCAAATATGATCAGATGAATAGTAAGATTCCTACTTGTAAAAACAAGGATGAAAAATAGAGCACGCTAGTTTATGAAGGCAAAATTCTGAACCCACTCTATATGTTATTCTTTTGTATGACCAGCCATCATTGTCTTGTTAGATGCAAAGTCTCGTATAACTCTGTGCACATACCCATAACTTCCCTATGTGGAAAGCTTGTCAAACCTTCTTCCTATGTGAGAATCTTTGGTATGGACTGTTGAGAAAAAAGGCACGAGCCTCAGAAAATTGCTTAAAAGAAACACTAAAATGTCATTCTGTATCCATCCTCTTCGAGACATAATCCAGCTTCGTGATAAAAATAATAACAATAAAACCTTGTATCAGAAGATATCTCAACGCAGGTTCAATTCCCTTTCACACATCAGTGGCAACGGGCAATTGACCAACAAGGAGATACTTTCTGGTCACAGCCACAATGTGATTAGTAAGAAAGAGAACAGTAAAACCTAGATGTTAGGAAAGAATAATGAACTTCGGGGGAAAAAGGCCAAGCATGGCCAATTCAATACTTAATGCTTCTTAAGTTCTTATCTAGGTCTTTTGATGGATACTTAACTGCAGTCATGGGTTCAAGAAAGTAAATAAGCCAATGTCTGATATATAAGCACACACACTTACACGAAAAGTCTCCTGGGTTGCCGTTACTCTAATTTAAACATGAACGGAATGGTAGACAAGGGAGAAAATTAGAAATTACATGCAAAAACAAAGGTTTTCCCTTGTTTAAGCATGTGATATCAAGTATCAAACTGAATCTTCCCTTTCCAAACGTAACCTCTTGGGGCCTTTCTCCTCGCACTGGCCACCAGTGGTTCCCATCCTGCTTTCTTTGGCCTCCAGTGAACACCTTTTGTAAGGTTTAAATCCCGTTAGATGACCCTTCAGATTTCCATGTCCAAGTCCAATAGTCAGCAGCCCTTCCTCCCTATCGTTTACACATCTAGGCACTACAGCATTTTTCTCCCCTTCTTGATAGCCAGAGCTGTAACCCCATGTTTTGCTGTTGAGATCTAACAGTGACGCATCTCCATCTTTCTCATCTGGATTTTTCTTTTCTTTAGTATCTTCCTTCTGGTGCATCTTACTCTTCAGATCATGTGGAGGTGAGAAGCTCTGGGGCAATATCTCTCTAGTGAATAGTGCTTGAAATGCCAGCCGCCCCTGATAAAGTAGTAAAACATGAGTAGAGTGGAGATAAATGCAAAATACAATCATAATCTCTACTCTTCTGGGTTATAGGAATGCCATTAAATAATTATCAACAGAGAAGTATATTTATCTAGCCACCTCTTCGGAGACCTCTTTCCACGAATCACTCATGCTGCTGCTACTTCTGCTGCGGCGACAGTTCGACTCAGAGGCTGGATGATTTGCATCAGCTTCTTTTGGCTCTTCCTTGCCTTTCTCAGTCTTCTCTAATGCATCTGTCTCAATTTCACTGCTAGATGGTGTATTTGAACCACATGAAGAACGGTCAACCTGTTTTCTGCTCTTTGTTTTGCCTGAATCCTGGACCTCAGGAGCTTTTGAATTTAACTCGTGATCAGTAACTTGTGGTCCAGTGTTTAGCTTTGTGCCTCCACTCTCTTCAGAATCCGATGATGACAACGTTGGTGGTTTTGATGCAGAGTTTTGAGCTTGCACAGCTTCAGAGTGCTCCAGGTCCTGTATTTGACCTTGCAAAGGAGGATTATCAGGAGTTGTTTCCTTCCTTTCTGGCTTGGCTGGAGGAACTTGATCAGTATCCGCAGACTGAATTGCAGCTGCAGAAGCAGGAGGGCAGGCAAAGGCAGTGTGAAGAGGAGCACATATGGGAAGTAGTCCATGTGCTGCCCACCATGCAGTTGCTGCTGCCACTGTAGCAGCAGCAATAGCTGCCATACTGGGAGCAGAGTTTATTTGCCCCGATTGGAAACCTTCTTGGACACATGCTGGAGAATCTGCGGAACTCTCCACATTTCCATATGGCCAAAAGGTAGCTGCAAAGCTTGCTGCAGCATGGGCTGCAGGGTTTTGTAGCAGAGTAGATACAACGGGACTCGAAAATGTGGAGGATATGTGGAGAAATGATCTGTAGTCATCTTGATTATGATGAGTTGGGGTAAATGGAGGAGGAAAAAATGGAAATGATTGATGCATAGAGGATCTTGGCAAATTAGTTGGATGATCAGTGGTAGTGGATCCAGCAGGATGTGAGTATAAAATAGGACACGCTGGAATATCTCCTACTGGATGAAACATGGAATCCTGAAATGACAAATCCGAGGGAGTTTCCATACATGTTCCCAGGCTCCCATCTAGAACCTGTACAGGGACATGCCGTGGATAGTTCTGCATGGCTTGCATCTCATCTGTTGGCAATGATCCAATAAAATCATCTGATTTCTTTTGCTGAAACAATATCTCATGCAAAGAGCAAGAATTGTCTGATTTTGAAGCTTTAACAGTGGCATTATCCAAAACTGTCTGATTGGCATCAGAGCTGTCCAACTTTTGATTTGCTTCATGCTCGACAGTGATAAAGGATTCATTGCATGCATCATGATTTCCCTTCTTCGGTGAAGGTACAAACTCCCTGAAAGAGCTAGTCTTTTTGAGAACCTCTAGTGCTGGTACACAATTTTTGTTGACTGAAGCTACAGAGGAACAATGAGCTTCTTGGAGAAGGGTAAATACTTCTGAGCAATTGCCATCCTGATTTTCCTTAGCATTGGCTGGCCTCTCATCTCCATTAGGTTTCTGTAGAATGTACAATAAAAAAAAATCATAATGAAGGGGAAGGAACAACTGAGTGAACGAGGAGGGAAAAAGAAAATGATAGTTCACCTCAGGACGTGGTTCTTTCTCCAAATCTAAAACTTTCCTACAATGTGGAGAAGAAGTTGAAGTTAAAAGCTTTCCATCCTTTGCTCCTGCCTGTGATGCGGGAGGACCCACACCTGTCTTTCGAGGATAAGGATTGCTTGGTTTCCTTTTGGGACGTGGAGGTGGAATGTCTATTTCAAGTGCTTGTCCTATCGGAACACCTTTAGCAACAGCCTCCTTCTCCAACTGCAAGTGAGATATTTGTTAACACCTCAACGGAGAATAAATTACAAGAAAAAAATCTGCTCCACAACATGGCAATAGTCCACAATCGAAGGTAAGACCTCGGCAGGGAAATATTCTTTTATCAGACAAGAGTATTTCTAAATATTCTCATATATGGCATGCAACTTTATTCTATGAACTCAGAAAAAGCATGTTATTTTGGTTGAGAAAGAATAGGATTCAAACCAAATAGTAACATATCTAAGACCTTTCAGTATCAAAACATGGTAAAAAAGGCAGTTATATATTGCCAAAATAAGTCAGATAAGATGCATTAAATTTCAGCAGAAAGTTTTTGCTACCTCAGTAATCGAATTGTGCCACTTTATCCCACAACCCATCGCCTAAAATGTTGCTGGATGAGATGAGAATTTTATGAGATGTCATCTCCATGCCCCTAAACATCATTCAGTGTCGTTCCTAGATCTAAATCTCCATGTTAACGACCCAAAAATAACCTAGGCCTGCTATACTAATTGGCGCACATACAAAAGAAGAGGAATAATCCTGATGGATAAACTGCCTCAATATGCAGAGCACTAAAACACCTGATGTTCAAGAGTTTCCATGAGATCTTACAAAAAATGCACACCCATGCTCGAAAAGAAAAGAAAATATGCTATTCAGATAGCATCCTCCTACACTTGCTCATTTTGCATTCTCATGCAGATGTGTTTGCTCATGTGACCCCCCACCTCCTCCGAAGTAGATGTTTACTCGTACCATTTATAAGTTTCATTGAAATAAGCATTGGAAAATGGGAGGGATTTCTTTTCGATACTCGTTCCTTTCATTTATTAAAAATATAATCTCCCCTCTTAACTCCTTGAACTCCTAAACTTGCAATTCCTCGCAAAACTATCCATCCTCAATCATGTGGCACTCTTTCAAATCATAAAATACAGTAGTTTAGTTCGCTACTGTCCCTCCTTGTCAGTTGAATATGCTCTAAATTAGTTTACCTATCATCTATAAAGAGTACAACTGCGCATACACTCACTCAGTACTGTTCCTGTACTTGCTACTGTTCATACAACAAAAAAAAAGGGGGACTGGTTTGGCCAAGCAGTCATCTTGACTCCTTGGCCAAACCAGCCCCCCCTTATTATCATAACAGCAAAATACATATGGAGATCAAGTTGAGACAGATAGAAACAGACCATGGGATTTCTCATGGGCACATTTTGGTGTAATTTTCACTGAAAATATTCAGAATATTAATTGATTAGGCAGGACATTAAATGGTAACAGCTATGCCATTCTTTGGTAGTCTATTGACCATACCCCAGGTAATAGAAACTCAATCCAGATGGAAAGAGCTGAACTATTTCTCACATTTCAATACTAATGGATGTTGGCATTATGCTCGGCAGCTTGTTTTGAGCTTGTTTTCAACATCTTATATAAAGGTTCAGTGACTCCAAATTTAACTAATAAGAATTTCATTTTTTTTTTGTAAGACGAAAATCTTCATATGTTAATTGGCTCTTACATTAACATACACAAACGCTTGCACATAAGCCTTCGTATCATCAAACTCCATTCAAGATTTTCTAATTTATATCAAAGATAAGCAACAAATCAGGGTAAATTGAAGAAGGGAACTATTATTTATGATCCAAACAGAAAGTCCAATCAATATAGTTCGCCATTTCATTGTTTTTCAGTTAGTATTCAATGATATTGGAAACCCCCTCCCCATTTCAGTCCTTGTGTTTGTGTCACTTTGGCAAACAAGCCCCTGAAAGAAAAACTTCATCAAATTTACCTATATTTGCCAAATTTCATCAATTCAACCCAATTGGATTAAATTGTAAACAAACTGTACCCTAGAGGGAGAGACCTCGTTGTTTACAATTCAGACCAATTAGGTTGAATTCATGAGATATGATGAATACAGGGTGATTTTGATGATAATTCTTTACAAAGGCTTGTTTTCCAAATCAACACAAACACAGGGCAAAATGAGGGATTTTCCCAATGGTTATTATCATGCAACACATAGATTTTACGTCTGATACTTAAAATGGATAAAGAGATCAAATAGTCCCATTAGCATTTTATGAAACCTTCACAAAAATAGCCCATCTCCATCTCTGGCCTAAAAAAATTGAAGGAAATCTAACAGTAAAGAATCATATGTTAAGTGTGGAAAAGGGTATACTTTATTAACCAGAATATCATACAATACAAATAAAATTAGGGGCTATTTCTTGGTGGAATGGTAAAAGGCTCACGCCGGTTGCAGTTTTGACATTTAAAAGCAGCAACTTTTTGCATAAATGTTGAAAGAATGGTAATACACTGAATTTTCCCTTCTAAGACACTAGTTGAGTGAATCATATCTTGTTGCTTTTATAACAAAGTAACATGGTTAAAAAAACATCCGAAATGGACTGACCAAGTCAGGGACTGCAAATTGGAACATACATACCCTGCCTAGCACAAGTAATATCAAGGGTTCTTGCAATTATAGAGGACTAAGGATCGCAAGCGCAGAAATAGAAATCGTACAACTAATTCAACCAATGATAAGGAGATTGTATATCTTCAAACTTCGCTAGCTTGGGATAGCCATCTCTGTCCACATTGTAACTTCATTTGAAGCTCTAATAAAATTGGTTAAAATGTTGGAAGTTGTTCTTTAACTCTTTTTTAAAAAAATCAAAGCCATTTTGTCTTTCAATTTACTTTTGGAATACAGCTTTATGCTGATAACAAATATTTCCTAGTCCTCATTGACATTGTTCTGGTACTCTGCTCTTCGACGAATAACTAGAAGAAACATTTTCTTTTAAACAAAAAATGGGGTTACCCTCCAACTGAGACAGCACAAGTCTGTTGGTTAGTAGAGAAAGCGTGCCCCTTAAACAAACTTTCCTAAATATACCCAACCTGGGTCCTAATGTCAAAATCCACAATTAAGCAACAAAAAACAGCCAAGACCTACTTAAGTGACTGGACGAGGCCAGTAGGCCACATAATTTCATGGGTGAATGTTAACAAAATTGCTTAGCAAGTTCACTATTGTCATAAATCACAGATCCAGATTTCCCAGGTGCCACTGCCAAAAAGATCACCAATCTCCTATATATCGTTCATTATAAATTCCAAGTTACTGATTTCTACATAATTGAGTAGAAACAGTATGACCATATGAAAGTATGCTAGACCCTTCTAAACTCCAGTAGGATCCTTTCTTAGAAGTTAGTGCCTTTCTATAAGATGTAAGTCTATAAACCAGTTGATGTTGATTGAAGGTTTTGTGGCTTGGGATGGCACAACACTTTGTCCAGATATAATCTTCATAACAGCATGAACTACACAGATTACTATTAAAAAATGGTAAGAAAAGACAACAAAGTCATCTGCACCTCCATATGTCACAGCACAAAGATATCAACAGCATCATGGATTACAATGAACTTCCACCTGATGATATATGAACAAATCGAAGTAGATATATTGACAAGCACATATGGTGATCTTGATGACATTCAAAAGTGGAAGGTCATCAAAATACTTTGTCAGAAATTTCAGATACTCCAGTCCAGGTCTAGTAAACAACCAAAATGAAACTTCCAAACCCTCAAGAATTATTAGAAGCATATTTGTTAAATAACTCCATGCTCATTTAAAACCTTAGATGATCAATAGTTCAATTTCTAGATAGTTCTGAATTTGTCCAAAGTAGAAAATGCTGGCTGGCATGAGCCTAAAGTCTCCATGCATACCTAAAGAGACTAAAAGGGATCAATACGAAGTTTGCATATTGTAACAGCCAAAGGTGCCACCCACATGGCTACAGAGACTAAAAGGGCACAAATTATACAAAATGCAAATTTTCCCTTATAGTTACCTCGCTAATTAAATATTTAATCAAAGATATTGACTGGAGGTGTACGCTGCTTAAAATCCTAATGTGGCTATTTTCCTTCTACATGAGTCTAAACACAATGTGTAAGAACTAGTACTATTTGAGCATAAAAAAAAGTGTTTCAAACACCCTATTCTTTTCTCTAACTTTCCCTGACTACTTAAAAACCAAGCATCTTTAGAGACTAAATATTTTATGGGAGGATGTTCTTCATGATGGGGGGGGGGGGGGGGGGGGGGGCAACAAAAAAAAAAAAAAAAAAAAAAAAAATAATGCAAAAAAAAAAAAAAATAAAAAAAAAAAAAAAAAAAAAATTTAAAATTTAAATAAAAAAAAAAAAAAACCCAAAAA
>Ga0325405_1001554_pt1 | contig 23377 bp, 13 predicted proteins | sample PopdelMetagenome_21_FD_205663 | JGI IMG/M metagenome (GOLD analysis project Ga0325405, IMG submission 205663) | Populus deltoides microbial communities from Bellville, Georgia, United States - Xylem-Control-R2 | ecosystem: Host-associated > Plants > Phyllosphere > Stem > Wood/Secondary xylem...
AAAAAAATCATCTTATAAAATTATAAAATAATAAAATTAACATAAATCAACACTGTATAATATATACTCAAAATGCTTGAAAAAAAATAAGAAAATCAACTCTAACAAATTTGCAACAAATAAATAAAACGAAAAAATAAATTCAACTAAAAAAATTCATATGAAAAAAATGAAGTTGCAATTGCTAAAAATTTAAAAATCCTATAAATAAATCAACTAAAAATTGATCTCATGTGAAAAAACAAATCTCACAACAATATTTATACAATTATTAAGAACAAAACAATTAAAAATAAAATAAAAAACAAATATAGTAAAAAAAATCATGAAAAAAGAAGAAAAATCTTACCTTAATGTAGTTGCAAGTGAAGCTAAGGAGAGAAAAAAAATTTCGTAAAGCATATTAATTAAAAAAAACTAAGAGGATAAAGGAAGAAAAAAGAAGAAGACATACCCGAGCATGGAGGAAAAGAGAAGGAGATGAGGAGAGAAAAGAAGAGAAAGAAATAGATATTGATGTTTTTTACATATAGTGAAGAAGAAGAAGTAGAAGTACAATAAGAAGAAGAAGAAGAAGAAGAAGAAGAAGAAAGAAAAAGAAATAAGTCTGTCTCTTGTGAAATAAAGGGACTCGGGCTTTTTATTGGAGCGCGTTAGCGACGGATTTACCGACGGATAATTGAATATTAATATTTTTTAATTATTCCGTCGGTAATTCCGTCAGTAATATTTAATTTAAATTTTCAATTTCGTAAAAAGTTTTCAGAAACCGTCAACAATTACCGACTATTTTTTCAGTCCGTTGGTAATTCCATCTGTAATATTTCAATGAAAATTTTAAATCAATTGAATTTTTTCAGAAAATCACCAAATAACACCGACGACTTTTCATTCCGTCGGTGATTTTGTCCGTAAAGAACAACAATTAACAGTGCAATTGGAAAGTGAACAGTTCTGGAGCTCTTTAGAAAATACCGACGGATTTTTTCCGTCGGTGATTCCCTTTGTAATTGACATGATGAACAGTGTAAACAAGTTTACCGACGGGATTTTTTTTTGCTTTGTTTTAATTTTTTTCCCACCATAATTCCCTCGGTATATATCGAGGGAATATTTCTGTCGGTAAAATCCCTCGAAAATTTACCAACAGAAATATTCCCTCGGTATTTCCGTTTGTATTTATCGGTTTTCTGGTAGTGTCCCCATTAAGAAGATAAGGGCTATTAAGGAAGATTACATGGGTAATTAAAAAACATGAAGAGAGTGAGGAATCTATAACCCCGACTAGTTAGTCTAGTTCATGATACATTCAGGATTCTTATAAAAATCAGAGCCTGTATAGCTGAAATTTTTAATAGAGGACTTCAACCAAAAAGCTAACCGATGAAAGGTGAGGTCAAAAATCACATTCCAGTCTGGAGTTTTGGTGTCAAAGATCATATGGTTGTGCGCTATCCAAATTGACTAGTATAATCCTTTACAGAGAAGGGTAATTGCCTGACACTGAAATTTTCCTTTTACCAGGCCGGACCATTCCTGAAGGTTATGATTTGGGTCTTTTGGCAACAGTCTACACACCCAAACCAACTAAAAAGTCTACCCCAGAGAGACCATAATGTAGGACAAAGATGGAAGAGATGATGTATAGTCTCAATCTCCTTGCAGCACAAAGGACAAAGAGCTTCCTCATAATTGATGATTCTCCTCTCAGCTAAGAAACCTTTTGTGCAGATACTGCCATTTAAGAGAAGCCATATGAACACATCTATTTTCGGAAGCGCAAACCCTTTCCAAATCAGAGCAGGGGAGTGAAGATTTGCTGAAACATTAAAACCATCAAAAAGATGGCACCCGGAGGAGACTGTGTAAACGTTGGAGCTATGGGATTTCCAAATCTTGTTGTCTTCACCATCAGAGAAGACTAGACCACGTTCCACTTCTGCTATCAAGCTTTCACGCATGCAGAGCTCTCGGGATCGAAGCTTTTCTTCGGCTTGCCATGCATAATCGTATTCTCACCAATGAGTTGCGGTTTAGACTGCCACTTTTGTCCAAGTGTTTCTGAATCTACTCTTCATGTCCTGCGTGATTGTTCCCGTGCTAAAAGGATTTGGATTCAGCTTGTTCCAGTGCCAGGTAGGAATTGTTTCTTTCAGCATGATTTATTTCGTTGGCTCAGGTTCAATCTTGAAGGTGACTATGATTGATCTCAAACTTTTGGTCTTACTGTTTAGAAAATTTGGTTATGGAGAAATAATGCTATTCCCGAAATTTTCCGATTGGTACAGATCAAGCAATTTGGGAGATTAATCGCTATAAGGAGGAAGTTCAGCTGGCTGATTCTGTTTGTGGTACCCTCAAGACAAATCCAGTTAGAGAGGAAAAGCTTACTCGTTAATTTGCATGCTCCTCCTCATGGATGGGCCGGCAAGGCTCAATATCGATGGGGCAATCCCGGAGTAGCAGGTGCTGGTGGTTTGATTCGTAACGAGCTTGGCAACTGAACTCAATTTAATTAGGATTGCCGCCCTGACCCAACCTAGGTTGCAAAGAAAAAGCAGTTAATTAGGAGTTGAATGGATTAACTTGTTGAGTCAATCAATATATATCTGATTAACTCAATTAAAATCTAGTAAAAACTTGATTTAAAATAATATTATTTTGAATTAATTTTTATGAACTTATTTAAGCGATGAGGTTTAACATTTTTTCTTAAAATCTTGAAAATGTCAGTGCCGGATCACTACTTCCCTTCCCAACCCTCAATTTTAAAAACAATACCAAGTAAGGTATAGCAGTTACTTTTGGTGCTGCGGTTGAATTAGTTTTTTTAATTTTTTTAATTTTAATTTTTTTAATATTTTTAAATTGTTTAATATGCTGGAATTAAAATAAATTTTAAAAAATTAAAAAATATTATTTTAATATATTTTAAATATTATTTGAACGAAAAAACATGTAATATTTGTTTCTTCCGCTTCTTGTATCCTTTTTAACTTTTCCCTGTCGCAGACCCACCCAAAAATCCTTAGGTGGACAGACTGACCAGCTAAGAGAACTCATTTACAGGCCTGAATAAATTTTAAGTGCTTGTCGGCACCCACTCTGCACGGTCCCCTACCTTCCTCCTCTCTCTTCTCTTGTGCCCAGCTCTGCCTTCTACCCTCTCTCTCTCTCTCTCTCCATTTTGTGAATGATATAGAAGTAGATTGAAAGACATCTAGCAACCATGAATTCAGTGTCCACTGCTTATTAATATATATAAATTAAGCTTCTTGCATGTATTGCGGGGAAACCCTAGCTAGAAACTTATAAAAGAGACAAACCCTATAGTGCATGAATTTTGCGATTTCTATTTTTCCTTCGACCAGATACAGACAGAGCAATTATATTGACCAAGATTCGGATGGTTAAGAAGTTAGATACAGAGAGGGCTTAACGTGGGGTATCTTTTGATAAAAAAAAGAAGAAGAAGAAGCAATGAGCAGTACTGTAAAAGCAAGGCAATGAAATGAATGAAATGCGTGTAAAGGGCTTTGAGGTAAAGTCGTGGTCAAGCGCATGGCGCTCATATTCCCAAGTATTACCCAAAAAGCAGTGATCGTTGCTGTTTTCCTTATAGTTGTCCAAATAGTTAAATAATAGTTATGTAGTTTTATTTATTAAAAATAAAATAATATTTTTAGTTTAATTTATATATACTTTATTTGCATTTAGTTTAAAACTAAGCACTTATAATATACAGATTATTCAGAATTCCGGTCTTCTTTTTTATGTTTGATCTTAATTCTTTTAACATGGTATCAGAGGTGGTTTTATGGAACGAGGCTTAATCCCGAACATAGCTTTCACGGATCCAACTCTGCGGTGAGTTGGCTAGAGGTTTGCAGGGGGCAGCGCGCCCCTGCCAGGGTTCGGGGCAAGAGCCCAAAAAATTTTTGGAGTGATATTTTGTCTTCCACTTCTGTAAAATTTGATATTTCATCTTCCCTTCAGCTTTTGCAATTTGATCTTTGTTTAGTTTCTGCAATTTGATATTTTGTTTTCAGCTGCTTTTGCATTTTGGTTCTCTATGACTGTTGATTATGGTTACTGAAAGAGATGATTCGCTTCAGTCTATGAATATGAGGTTGGATGGGAAGAACTATTCGTATTGGACTTATGTAATGAGAAATTTTCTTAAGGGTAAGAAGATGTGGGGGTATGTTAGTGGAACTTATATGATACCTAAGAATATTAAGGAGGGGGATGTTGTTTTGATAGATACATAGGAAGCAAATAATGCGAAGATCATTACTTGGATCAATAATTCTGTTAAGCATTCGATAAGTACACAGTTGGCGAAGTATGAGACAGCAAAAGAGGTTTGGGATCATCTACAAAGGTTATTCACACAATCAAATTTTGCAAAACAGTATCAATTAGAGAATGACATACGAGCTCTTCATCAGAAGAATATGAGTATTCAAGATTTTTATTCTGCTATAACAGATCTTTAGGATCAATTGGCTTTTACAGAATCGACAGAATTAAAGGCATGTGGTGCCTATATTGAGCGTAGAGAGCAACAACGATTGGTATAGTTTTTAACAATACTTCGCAATGATTTCGAAGGACTTAGAGGTTCAATTTTGCATCGTTCTCCACTGCCTTCTGTTGACTCTGTTGTCAATGAGTTATTAGCTGAAGAAATACGTCTTCAGTCTTATTCTGAAAAGGGAATTCTTTCTGCTTCAAATCCTTTTGTACTAGCAATACCTTCTAAGTCATTCTCTAATCATTAGAACAAGCCTTACACAAAAGGTTAGCTTTGATCAGTGCAGAAGGTCATTGGAAGGTTCAGTGTCCTAAGTTGAGACAATAGAATTAGTCTTATTTTCCCTCAAGTGTTGGTTTTTTTTGTTGTGTACAGGATATGCAGTCTCAAAAGCTGATTGGGACAGGCCATAGGGAGGATGGACTATATATTTTGGATGAGTTAAAAGTGTTAGTTGTTGTTGTTGCCGCTGTTGTTACTGTTGTTGATTTGTTTTCCTTTCGTTTAAATCTTTCATCTTCTAGTTTTTATTTATGTCATTCTCGTCTAGGTCATGTTTCATCTTCTCATTTGAGATTTTTGGCATCCACGGGAGCTTTAGGAAATTTGGAAACTTGTGACATTTCTAATTGTAGTGGATGTAAACTAGCAAAATTTTCCGTTTTACCTTTCAATCAAAGTTTTTTTGTTTCTTCTTCACCATTTGATTTGATTCATTCTGATGTATGGGGACCTTCTCATGTTGCCACAAAAGGAGGGTCTCGATATTATATCTCTTTTATTGATGATCATACTCATTATTGTTTGGTTTATTTAATGAAAGATCATTTTGAATTATTTGAGATATATGCAGCTTTTCGAGCTCTTATCAAAACTTAACATTCTGTTGTGATCAAATGCTTTAGGTGTGATTTGGGTAGGGAATACACCTCTAATAAATTTTGTCAATTGCTTGCCTTAGATGGAACCATCCACCAAACTTCATGTACAGATACTCCTGAGCAAAATGGTATTGCTGAAAGAAAACATAGGCATATTGTCGAAACTACTCATTCTCTCTTGTTGTCTGCTTTTGTTCCTAGTAAGTTTTTGGAAGAAGTTGTTCTTACTGCTGTAAGTTTGATTGATACAATTCCATCTTCTCATAGTTTGGGTCTATCTCCTTTTGAAAAGTTCTATGGGTATGTCTATGATTATTCCTCATTTAGAGTCTTTGGTTGTACTTATTTCGTTCTTCATCCTCATATAGAATGCAGTAAGATATCCCCTCGATCCACTATTTGTGTCTTTTTGGGTTATGGTGAAGGTAAAAAGGGATATTGTTGTTTTGATCCAATAATTCAAAAACTTTATGTATCTCATCATGTTGTCTTCCTTGAGCATATACCTTTCTTTTCTATTCCATCCATTACTCATAGCCTGACTAAATCTGATCTTATTCGTATAGATCCTTTTTCTGAGGATTCTGGTAATGATACCTCTCCCTATGTTCGATCAATTTGTACTCATAACTCTGCAGGTACTGGTACTTCACTCTCTGGCACACCTGAAGCTCCATTCTCATTTACAGCCCTTCAAGCTTCATCTGAGATTATGGATCCACCTTTACGTCAGTCCATTCACATTTGTAAGTCTACAAAACTACCAGATTTTACTTATTCCAGTTATGCTTCATTATTTTCTTTCTTTTTAGCTTCTATTCATTGTCTTTTTGGGCCCTCTTCCTATAAAGAGGAAATTCTTGATCCGCTTTGACAGCAAGCTATGGATAAGGAACTTTCTGCTTTGCATAAGACATATATTTGGGATCTGGTTCCTCTACCTCCTGGTAAGAGTGTTGTTGGTTGTCGTTGGGTGTATAAGATCAAGACTAATTCCGATGGGTCTATTGAGCGATACAAAGCTAGGCTGGTTGTAAAAGGATACTCTCAACAGTATGGTATGGACTATGAGGAGACATTTGCCCCGGTTGCAAAAATGACTACTATTTGTACTCTTATTATTGTAGCTTCGATTCGTCAGTGGCATATTTCTCAACTTGATGTTAAAAATGTCTTCTTGAATGGAGATCTTCAAGAAGAAGTTTATATGGCACCCCCTCCTGGTATTTCACATGACTCTGGATATGTTTATAAGCTTAAGAAAGCATTATATAGTCTCAAACAAGCACCTCGTGCTTGGTTTGAGGAATTCTCTATTGTGATCTCGTCTCTTGGCTTTATTTCTAGCAGTCATGATTCTACTCTTTTTATTAAGTGCACTGATACAGGTCGTATCCTTCTTTCTTTATATGTTGATGACATGATTATTACTGGTGATGACATTGATGGTATTTTAGTTTTGAAGACAGAGTTAGCTAGATGATTTGAAATAAAGGATTTAGGTTATCTTCGATATTTCCTGGGTATTGAGTTAACATACCCACCTAAAGGTTACCTTCTTTCTCGGTTGAAATATGTTGTAGATATTCTTGAGCGGGCTAGACTTATTGATAACAAAACTATAGATACTCCTATTGAGGTTAACGCAAGGTACTCTTCTTTTGATGGTTTACCTTTGATAAATCCTACTTTATACCGCACTATTATTGGGAGTTTGGTATATCTCACCATTACTCGTCCAGATATTGCATATGTTGTTCATGTTGTTAGTCAATTTGTTGCTTCTCCTACTACTGTTCACTAGGCAGCTGTTCTTCGTATTTTGCGATATCTTTGGGGTACAGTTTTCAGAGTCTTTTACTTTTCATCCACCTCTTCTTGGAGTTGCGTCCATACTCTGATGCTGATCATGGTAGTGATCCCACAGATCGCAAGTCTACTACCGGGTTCTGTATCTTTTTAGGTGATTCTCTTATTTCTTGAAAGAGCAAGAAATAATCTATTGTTTCTCAATCATCCACTGAAGCAGAATATCGTGCTATGACATCTACTACCAAAGAGATTGTTTGGTTACATTGGTTACATTGGTTACTTGCTGATGTGGGAGTTTGCTTTTCTTATCCTACTCCTATGTATTGTGACAACCAGAGTTCTATTCAGATTGCTCACAACTCGGTTTTTCATGAGCAAACTAAGCACATTGAGATCGATTGTCATCTTACCCGTCATCATCTTAAGCATGGCACCATTGCTTTGCCTTTTGTTCCTTCTTCCTTGCAGATTGCAGATTTCTTTACAAAGGCGCATTCCATCTCTCGTTTTTGTTTTCTAGTTGGCAAACTCTCAATGCTTGTAGCTGCCGCATCGTGAGTTTAAGGAGAGATGTTAAATAATATTTATGTAGTCTTATTTATTAAAGGTAGAATAGTACTTTCAGTTTAACCTATATATACTTTATTTGTATTTAGGTTAAGACTAAGCACTCATAATATACAGATTATTCAGAATTCTAACCTCCTTTTTTGTGTTTGATCTTATTTCTTTTAACACATAGAACCCAAGGTATTTTCTAATTTGATAAAAAAAATTAAAAAAATATAAAAGTTAGAAAAATATTTGAAAAATAATATAATTTAAACATAACTATGATTCTGAATATTAATTTTATAATGATCACTTTGAAAATAATAGATATTTACTCATAAATTAAAAGTGGAATTAATTAACATATACAGAAGTCAACATGAAATTCTATGAATATCTAATAGCCAAGATATGAAATTGAAGATCCAATGGTTAAGAAATAAGAGCGGAGAGAAATTGATGTTTCATGAGAGAGAAATGGAGAAGAGAAAGAAAGAATGAGTCATCGAGAACACACCAAGACTCCGTTTTTTACACACCTAGTACCGTTAAAAAGATCTAAACGAAATGATTCTAACCACACAATGAAAAATCACTAAACAATATTGTTTTTTGTTATTGGTTTTGTTTGAGGTTAACCGAACCCTAAAATACTTTTACCCAAAATTAATCTCCAACAAAATTACTAACCAATTACGACCTCGTTTAGTAGTCTTCCATCATGTGGTTAGAATCGTCTCATGAAAGTTTTTCTAACAACACTGGATGTGTAAAAAATAGAGCTCCAGTGAGTCTCCAATGACCTATTCTTTCTTTCCTTCCTTTCTCTTTCCTCATTTCTCTTTCATGCCACACTAGCTTATCTTTCTTTTTATTTATTGACCATTAAATCTTGAATCTCATATTTTTTGCCATTAGATTTTCATAAATTTTTATGTTGACTTTTGTACATATTAATTAATTTGCATAAGAGATGCACATTTGATTTCTGAGTAAACAACCTTATTCCCCAATAGCATTTGTTACAAAATTAATATTCAAAATCGAAGTTGTATTTAAACCATGTTATTTTTCAAATATTTTTCTTACTTAAGTCATTTTCCAAAACTAAAACTATGTTAGTTTTTTATAAAAAAAAACCGAAACCTTATCTCTTTTCCCTCACCTCACTTAACAATCATTGTAAATATAATGACAACAAATAAGTGTTTAAGAGTACAATAACTTTTGTGTTTTGAATGTGTTTTAAAAGTGTGTTTTACTTGAAAAAAGCATTAAATTAATATTTTTTTTGTGTGTGTTTTAATGGTTTTGATATGTAAATGTCAAAAAAAAAATTTGATGTACTTTTAAGGAAAAAACACTTTTGAAATAAACCCTACAATATAATACTAAACACACAAGAATTCTTCTAAACAATATTATAGATGACAAGCTTTTTGCATAAATTTCTTTTTCTTTTTCTTTTCTTCCTTGATGGTTGTATATATAAATAGATTTTTTTTCATTACAGGAAAGCGTATATATACTAATGTGAAGATGGTAGGTGTCATTACAAATGTTCAAACATATGTATTATATTATTTCAATGATAAACATATTATTTTATTATATTTTAAAATAAAAAGATAAAAATATTCCTCTTGTTTTAAAATTTTTATTTGAAAAATAAAAAAATCATTTTACTTTACTGTTCTAAAATAAATTGAAAAAACATTTATATTTCAAGTTAATGTTTTAATAACTAATAATCCGTATAAAAAGATAAAAATATTTTCTCTAAGGATAAAAATATTATTATAATAATGAATAGTGAATTATGTATACGGTGGAAATGACTAATGCCTTGAGTTTTAGTTTTTTTATTTTTTGGCATCTAATTGCCTTAAATTCTAAAAAAGGACTTTCGCAACTTAACACTCTCTCTCACGCACAGACACAACACCCCAATGGCTGATATTGAACAAGTCCTAGGAGACCTGAACAAGGATTCCTTTGTCTCACTCTTGACAAACCTCATTGGAGAGTCCAAATATGTCCAAAACAACCCCCCAGAGCTGATCCCTGAAGAAGACAGGATTGTCAAGCATGTGTTGAATTCTCTTCTTCCTTACAGCACCACCACTGGAGGAGGTCCACTGATTGTGAATCATGTCTCTTATTTTCCTCAAAGAGGCAATCTTATTGTGGAGTACCCTGGTACCGAACAAGGAAAGATCTTGTCTTTTGTTGGCATGCACATGGATGTTGTCACTGCCAATCCCAATGACTGGGTTTGTTCATTTCTTTCTTTCATCTTTTGTTGTTCTTTGGTGAAGTGGGGTTTGATTGATTTTGATTGTTTATGGGAGTTTCACTTTTTCCTTATGAAGCTATTACTGGTTTTTATGTTTATGTGACGAAGTTAAGGTTTCAATCGCACTCAGGCTTGAGATTTTCAGTTTAAAGTTTACTCCTTTTGAGTTATTAATTACAATTGAACTGGGTTTCTGTTGGATTGATTTTGTTGTTCGGAAAGTTAGTGGTTGAAATGTTCCTCAGGATTTGATTTATTTTGGGTTGATTAAGTAATTATCGTCAACGAAGGTAATTTCGAGTTTCTACGAATTGAAAAATTATGGCTCATTATGCTGATTGCTATTAAGGTGTTGGATGTATCAAAAGTTATTAATTGAACTTGCTATGTCAGGAAAATATCTACGAGTAAAGATTCGATGTTTTTGCTCAGTCACGTGTAACAGTGAATTTGATATGATAGTGATTGTTATTCATGCTATGATGACCAAACTTGCAGGAGTTTGATCCATTTTCATTGAGCATTGATGGGGAAAAACTTCGTGGCCGTGGAACCACTGATTGTTTGGGACATGTTGCCCTTGTGACTGAACTGATGAAGAAGTTGGGGGAGACAAGGCCAAAATTGAAGTCAACAGTAGTTGCAGTCTTTATAGCTAATGAGGAGAATTCTGCCATAACAGGGGTTGGCGTGGATGCACTTGTAAAAGATGGTCTGCTCAATAAGCTGAAGGGAGGTCCTCTGTAAGCAACGCACAATTTCTGTAGGAAAAGAAAAGGACTTGTTATATATAAAGCATCTTTATGGTCTTTTAGATTTTTGTTTTTTGGTCTGAAGCTTTAATGAAAATTTAGTTTCATATTCTTTGTTTTTTGCTGAGATACAAATTTGATTAATTGATGTGATTTTGTGTTTGTAGATATTGGATTGACACAGCAGATAAACAACCTTGCATTGGCACTGGTGGTATGATTCCTTGGAAACTTCATGTCACTGGGAAACTTTTTCATAGTGGTTTACCGCATAAGGTATACCATTACAATCTCTACTGTCTTAGATCATTAATTCAACGCGTGAACTTTTTCATGCATTTATTAATACAGGAACACTTTTCTGGTATTAAATTTATGAAACCTAAAATTTTATGATGGTTTTCTGGTTCTACTTTTCAGATGAACAGTATAACATGATATGTAAACCAATGTGTAAATTGCAAAGAAGTCAAAAACTAATGAATTATATTAGTGCATAACATTTTGGCCTTTTCTAGTACAATAATAAGAAGAGAAATCTGCTGACTTTAGATTGGCTTGCACTATGAAGATGATAAAATACATGAAGCAGAAATTTATGTTGTAAAAGTGGTTTGTGTGATTAGAAACTTGAAAAAGTGATGGAGTGCTTTTTTTTTCTCTTTATGCAAATAATGGTAAATTAACAAAAAATGAATTAACATAAAACTCAATTCCACACAGCATTCCTGTCCTGTTTTGGTGGGGTCAGCTTATATCTTTCCTCTTTGCGCTTTCATCTCTCTTTTTTGGACCAAATTATCTCTGAGTTGCTGTGATTTTAAATCACTTTTACCACTTCATCCCACATGATTTTAGTCAGAGTCTCCACTTCTCTACCCCTACTATTTTATTCTAATCACTCTGTATCTGTGAATCCATAGGCCTATCTTGGAAAAGCAAGGTGTAAATGACAATGACCACAATTTGGATTGTTATAACTGAAATATTACAAATTTCGAAAGTAGCTTACATGACATGGGTTCTTACCTTTTCCAAAGCAATTATTATTTTCCCTTTCCTTTTATAGTGTGGCCTGTATGCACATCTATGCAAGCAAATGTTTATTTGTATAGTACTGGCATGTATGTATAAAATACCTTTATCCCCTTTTCAATTCAACCTTAGATTATGCATGCATAAATAGAAGTAGAAAGGAAGGTAGCCAGGTTAAAATATTTTGGATAAAAATGAAGAACAGGTATGAAAAACCTACTTCTGGCCCACTACACTTTACTTGCCCAGTTTTGAGAGTATGCTAAACAGACACAATTTTATGGCTGTTTGACAGTATTTTAAAGCTGTAGATGGTGCAAGACACATCAAGCGTTGTTTTATATAGATGATTGCTCGTAAAAATTAGTCTAATGAAAGACTTTCTAGTTTCATATGTTCAAATTGGGCTACATATTCCATTCTAGCTTCTGAATGATGTGTTACATAGAATAGATGGAGTCACTTCTCCGGTTTCTTCTTATTTATTAATTTCAAAGTTTGTATTATCTGCAGGCTATAAATCCTTTGGAGCTGGGCATGGAGGCTCTTAAAGAGATACAGTCACGATTTTACAGGGACTTTCCACCTCATAAGGAAGAGCAAGTATATGGATTTGCAACACCATCAACTATGAAGCCAACTCAATGGAGTTGTAAGTTTTGCAGCAATAAGTAATGATATATTGTGGAAAGCAAATGCTTTAATTTCTGAAACCCATCTTCATTGTCTCAGATCCAGGAGGTGGGATCAATCAAATTCCTGCTGAGTGTACAATTTCAGGAGATGTCAGGTTTATAATCTTGTAAAGAAGTTCTTAACACATGCAACTGATATGAAAATAAGTCTCACCATCAGTTCCTTTTCTTCTGTTTCAGGTTAACTCCCTTCTACAGGTAGCAGGCTGCCTCATGTTAATAACAGAATCTTAGCACTTATTAAGCATATGTCTTTCAAATTATGATTTGGGTCTATTTTGTTCTGGACTATATAAACATTTGTTTTTCTCAATAATTTTTCAGGTTTCTGATTTCCAATATTTTACTCTTACTGTAGTGTCGAAGATGTGATGAGCAAACTACAAAAGCATGTGGATGACATAAATGAGAACATTGAGAAGCTTGGCACAAGGGGCCCGGTTTCAAAATATGTACTACCAGAAGAAAACCTAAGGGGGAGGTGTGTCTTCTTTCTTGCTCTGTCACCTTGGATCTTCCCTATTTCAGGGATGCAATTATTTTTGTTCGTAAAAATTACTTTGTGTGTTATTCTCACTCATCATTACAACCTTTTTCCCAAAAGTAGTTATATATGGGTTCGTTTTCCTACAGTCTTGCTGTGACCTTTGATGAGGCATCGTCAGGAGTTGCCTGTAATCTAAAATCACGTGGCTTTGAAGTGTTGTGTAAAGCAACTGAAAAGATAGTTGGGTATGTAAAACCGTATTCAATCACAGGGACTCTGCCACTAATTCGAGAGCTGAAAGTAAGATATATCTCCTTTTTTCCCTTTTCATAATGTTTTTCTAAGTTCTCATCCTTTATTTAATATTTTTGGATTTTGTAGGATGAAGGTTTCGATGTTCAAACTGCAGGCTATGGTATGATGCTATTGCTTATTTTTGGGATTTTGCTACTTATTTTTAATCTCACAGTAGAAAGTCAAGCCTTATAGATGCTAGTGTATGTCGCATGGGTCATCTCGTTTAGTAAATATGTAAAAATAGAAGAAGAAAAATGAGTTGTAACCTAGTTTTATAGTAATTAGAAACCCTAACTAGTTTTTAGAGTTTCTAGGTAAGGGGTTGGTTATGCTAAAGAAAAGATTAAAATTATCCTACCTAGGGTAAACTGATTTTTTATTTGTTTTTAATGATGAAGGATGCCTATTGTGCTTAGATGCAAAAATTGTTGTCTAAACTGAATGCTTGTGTTGTTTATAAGGCAAAAGTATACCAGGACTTGGAATAGTAATTCAGGATCCAGACCCAATAACAAGGTCTAATGCTCACATCTCATCAAGAAAGAACATCACTACACCAAAAAATATAATCACACATATAAATTATCGTATTTTTTTGTTATCATTATTATTTTAAAAAGATAAAAATAATGAGGAGTCGCATATTAATAACTTCTAGTATTCGCTTGTCAACATCTGTGAACAAAGATCAAACGATTCATTTATCCTGGATTGACTTTATAAATAATAAAATTATTATTATGCAACAAAACTGTGAAAAATCAAAGAAAATGAGAGATTATATTTTTTTTGTTTGAAAATAATTTTGAATATGGTAAAAATCAAACTATGCAGCAAACAAATTTCCATCCACTTGTCTAACATCCATGGACAACACCTAGTGATGGTTCATTTAACTCGGGTTGACTTTATGAATATTAGAAACCAATGTTATTCAACAAACTCGCATTAAACAAAGAGACGCCAATGAAAATCATTAAAAAAAAACTTTAATATGGCACAATCAAATCCTCATCAAACAATTTTTAATCAACATGTTAATGATCTTGAACAACGTCCAATAATGGTCCATTTATCATGGGTTACCTTTATGGATTAATCTTTTACGAGCTGTTGAAGTTAGTTGTTGAAGTTGGTTGGAACTGGACTAGAAAGGCTAGAACGAGGAGAAAGAGTGCTGAAAAAAAGGTGTTGGTTCATGTACAGTATGCGTGGATCAACAGTTTGGCTTTCAAGGCTTCGTTTCACACATCGTCGGGGCAGGGAGGCATGCGAACATGTCTACATGTTGCTCCTCTTTTTTTTTCCTTCCTACTCCGATGATGTAAAGATGACTGCTGCTGCTGAAACAAATTGGATTGCTTCTTCTTTTTTTCTCTTGCGCTAGGGTTTTTTGCTAGTTTTTTTTACTAGAGTATCTCCTTTTTTTTTATCTTTTTGTGTGCCTTTTTTTTTTGAATGTCTCCTATTTCTATTGTTTAAGATCCCCTGCAAAATAGAAAAAATTAAACTGAAAAAATAATGTTAGGCAATGATATTGTTTTTTTCTTGACTATGGATTTCTAATTAATTAAATTTTCTCTTCTTAATGTGTAGGATTTTTTTCAATAATTTTTTAATTTTATTTAATCCTCCTATTTATTTTTCTTTTTATGTTTTGCATAATCTCCTATGTTATTATTTTAGTCTCCATTCTTCGTGGTCCCTTGTACTCCCTCTCTCTCTCTCTCTATTTTACTCCATGACCTCTTTTTATTCATGAAAACTCAGAAAATAACAAAAATTGATTGAACTTTATTAAAAACTTTTTTTTTGTTTTGAAAACAGGGATCAAAAAGTTATGACACTGTAGTTAAGATTGTCGTTATCTATCAAAGGCATTTTATAGGGCTAATTTACCCATATATACTTATTTCAGAAAATGTTTAAAACTTTGAATCAATCCACACTTTCCAGTCCATACTTTCTTTCACATTCCTTTTCCATGTTTTGTCCTTTTTGCTTTCAATCTCTTTGTAGCTCATTGGAAGGCCTTGAAAATTGACCATGAATGTGGTTAAGCATGTGGTGAATTCAGAAAGAATGATAGAAATGCACAAAGATGGATGCCCATTAACTCATTTTTGTGTCTTGTGGTAGTCACTAGGAAAATATACAGGGGGTATCCATTAGGCAAATACACATTATTATGTATTAGTAGTTGATTAGCTGAAAGGCTAAAAGGTGCATTTTGGTAACTTCTTAAATTTTACAGCTTCGATTTGATTTTTATTTATTTATTCATGTAAGGAGCTGAAAGTAGCTTATACTGAGAGTTTACTTGGTGCTGCTTTGAAGTTGTGCTTGGTGTTGCATAGAGAAACAAGAAACAAAATAGAACATCAACTCACTGTATAGGCTAGGGATTGAGCAACGATGGAAACTTAGATCTACTACAATCATTTTCTATGTGTCATACTTGCACTACTTTTTTTCTGATGATTTAGCCTTCACGTGAGCATTTATTGAAGTCTAGAGAAAGCTTGTCATCATACCTTGAGAAAGGTCAAGTATCCAACATAAGGTGAAAATATCCCTTGGACGACAATGTGGGGTTTCTAGATTATCAGGTTTCCTTTTGAGTCTGAGTGGTTGCTCAAAAAATTAAAATCTTTCACAATGGGGGGCTTTACCAGAAAGATGATGGTGAAAGGGCTATCTGCTACATGGACCTTAAATACTCAACCAGCCCATGGTATTTGAGGACTCCGTGTGCAGCTTCAATTCAATAGAAGGGAGGGAATAGAGGATTGAAGCAAAAGAGCTCTTACCCTCATGAAAGTCCCCAGGAATTCCATGCATTACCTGTGGAGGCAAAATATACTTGTAGTATCATTTTCCAAAATCTACTGTGGAGTTCCGTTTTGAAGATTCTTTTATACCACTATTTACCATTTGGTCCTCTGCATCATTCTGCATCATTTGCAACCCAGCTGAGTAGTTGTTTCAAGTGCTAGTGTCCAAGACAAGATTTTTAACTTTTGGTGGCTCTTAGATGTTACCAAACAAGCGAAACAAGGAATGGGAGTCTGGGTTGATCAGGGGGAAAAGAAACTGAATAGGTCAATGGAGTTAACGAATGACACTGTTGGAAATACGCCTGAAGTTGCTTCTAAATCAATATATTCATTTCATTGTCTTTTTAGTTTGCCAGTTCAGTTATTTGCAGAAAGGCACAAGCTATGTGCATAGTTGTATCAAGCTGCAGAGATGCTGATGCGATTTAATGCGGGTGACCAATGGCTTGACTTATTGTGATTGGAAATTCATGTCTGCATTAATATTCTTACTTCATCACATTTTCTCTCATTTATAATTTCTACATGAAAGGATGCCTTTAGTATTTGGTTTGTGATATCTTGTGTCTAACTGTTTTTCCATTCTCATGCTCTATTTTTTACAGCTTGTCTTTTGCATCCGTGTGCAGGTTTAATGGCCACATACCATGCCAAGAATGAGTACTGCCTGCTTTCTGATATGTGCCAAGGCTACCAGATTTTTACCAGCATCATCTCTCAATTAGAAAATTGACTCGCAGCGAAGTGGATGACATAACAACACCACCAGATTCCAGATGAGTGGCTTGTTACGTTATAGAAATAAATGATTGTCATGTAAACTCTGTTAATTTGAAGTTTTGAAGGGCATCTAATATGCTTTTTCAGCAAGAGTTGCCTGCTGCTTGGAATATGATGTTTCTGTTTTTCATCTGGATATTATTCCATTTATAGCTTTTCCTTGCCTCGTAGTAGATTTGGCGCTTGGACAGTCATTTGATGATTCTCATAAACAACTTTCCTTGCATTCAGCTCCCCTGGCAGGCTGCTTTCACTTGGTTCTTAAATAAAAAGGATGGAAAAGACTTGAGCTTAAACATTTATAGCTATTTAATTACCTGTGCCACGCTTCTTGTGGGATTCCAAGATATTTTTTAACACAATAGAATGAAGAATGTGTTGGTATTGTGAATGTATTTTCTTGCATCACGAAAATAACTAGGTGTTTTTTGGATTTTTTTATGTAATTATATGACAATAAAAATATATTTTCATTATAAAAAAATATAATTGTTAGTATAAATTCGCTTTTTTTACCAATATTGTTTTAAAAAAATAACATTTATTTTTCTTTAGCTGAGTTATTTATTGCATAAAAACTATAAGCAATTAAAATCAATATAGAAATTTTTTTTAACAATTTAAAGTTAGTCTAAAAACAGTGTTTATTTAATTAAAACTTGTTATAATGTTAATAAAATAAAACAATAAATAATGAATTGATAATTTTGATGCAAGTGTATTAAAAAGATATAAAAAAAAAACTAACATTGAGAAAAATTAAATCATTTAATTTATGATATATTTTTTTAAAATAAATATTTTATATCCATTTAGAAAATGCTGCATATTAGGTACACCTATTCAGAAATTGCTAATATTATCATGGAAGACACTAATATTATTTTAAAATAATAGTATAATTGGATAATTGTTTAAACATTATTTAAATAATTTCATTTAAAAAGAATTAAATTAAAAAAATTATGAAAAGAGAAAAATAATGAGAAAAAAATTGAAGGGTAAAGCACGCATGGGCTAGAAACCGTTATTACCCAAGTTTTGTTAGTTATGTTTTCAAAACCATAAGATTACGTGTCACCCGACTAGATAGACAGTGTGTCATTTGTTGTTTTCATTTGCCAGTCATTAGAGGTGGCTTCAGTTACAAGAGCGGTCCAAGTTTTTTTTTACCCTAAAACCTAAATATCAACTTTTTTTTTATTCAAAAACATAAAACATAAACCAATATAATTATGTTTTTAACAACTAAAAACATTCTAATTGATCTAAAACATAAAATCAAATCAAATAAAAAAATTAAATTTTAATTTCTTTTTTTTTTTCAGTATCATTCAAGGTAAAAACCACCTCTATTAAAGTGAACCTTTTGAATTTATAAAAAAAAAAATTAAATTATTAGTATCTGAAATCTAAACACCTGAAAGATTTGGCAACTTTCTCTCCTTGTATCGAATTCTAGAGAATAAATCATAGAACAAATGAATTTTATTTTATTTTAATTAAACAACACAAACGACATGGGTTATTGTATTTTACATGGCATACAAATGCCTTAATGTCATAGATAAAATAAATAAATAAAATATTTGAAGGAAAATATATACAATTCATACATATATGTTGCACCTGCAAATCCCTCTCATCCCAAGCCAGGCAAGTCTGAAAAAAATAATATAAAACAAACTAAACTAAAAATAAATAAAAATTAAGTTATAAATAGCGAGATTACCATACCTTCTTTATATATATATATATATATATATATATATATATATATATGGTGCGTTTTCTTTAAGATTATCTTAGTTAATTTAATTTGAAAAATGTAAAATATTTTATTTTTTATTTATATATTTTATTTAATTACAGTTGATAATGAAAAAAATTATACGAACTCCCTAATAAGAGTTAATCCTCGACTCTACAACTGACCCCATGGCATTCCGACTCTGTTATGTGATGTCCAAATAACAGAAGCCAGGGTAGAGAAAACCAAGGCGTAGAAAAGAATCATACATGGAAGCATTTAATGTTAAAAAAAAAATTAAATAAATAAATAACACAGGCAAATACTATCAACTTGTGCTAGAATCTCGCCATCTCCAATCGGTACCATGCCTTGTATTCTAACTGTGACTTTCTTCCGTTTATTCACTGTTAATACACATTGCGCTTTCTATTGTATACAGCATCTCTAGTTGTACTATTCATACCTAATAATCGGCTCTATGTATTCTACAAGTTTCCTCCCCCACCATTTATCTTTCCTTCCCAGGCATTTTTATCTGGGTTTTCATAAGCAGACTTCATCTTTTATTTGAATTCATTTCTTCTGATTTAAGATGCTGGATTCTCCGGCGTAGTCTTCTCCGGTGCTCATGTATTTTCCAAAGGCCATGCCCCAATACGACAGCCGAGTATATGCCATGTGTAATGATGGGGGCTAGAATATTATTTGTCTGCCAAACAATGCAAAAGATTGTACATACAAATCTATCAGTTTGAGCCTCTGAAACAAATTGGTAATATAGCATCAAGTACCTAGTTCAAGACTTCACCTGGATCCATTCAAAACCTAGATAGAGCGCCAAAAATCCTTCCAGGAGGGGAGAGTAGATCTTTTTCATTTGCCTCCTCTCATACCAGGCTGCGGTGCAAACAACAGAGCATAAGCTAATGCATATTTGGTTTGACCAACCAGTAAGACCAAAAATATGCAGGCTTCTTAGCATTTCTTCCGAGCAACATGTAAAGTCATTATGCTCTTCTAAGCTGTCAAGAAGATGTAGGACTAGAATAGTCACCAGTTATTTGCGAAAGATTCCTAATGACCTCACCCACCCAAACAAGGATTTAAAACTTATATGCGCCCTATGCATGTTTCAATGTATCAAAATGAGCAGTGACAGTCAGTAATTGGAGGTTTCCATGGGACGAGATTATCAAAACATATTTGGCAAAGTAAACCAAACATATCAATTTTCACTCGTGTTAAACGAACTTGTCACTGCAAGAGACTTTCTAATAATTTCTTTTTTCTTTTTTTTCAAAAATGAAAGGAATAGCAGAAATAAAGTGATTTCCCAGCTGACCAAATATACTAGGATTTCAAAAGCCATAATTCCAAAGAAATAGTACTGAACTAAGGTTCTATGCCAAGTCAAGAGGTGAAACCTGCAAATAGCTTTTTTAGATCTTCACGCCCAGAGCAAGATGGCAGAACTGGTGCAACTACATAAGTAGGATCTGTAAGAAACAGAACAGACCCATGAATCAATCTGCAATTTAAAGATGAAAATAAATACTCCTTTGAGAAGATTAAGAGTATCAACCTTTTGGGGAGGTAGCCACATAATAGAGGGATCCAGTAAGAACGGCTGTTAAAACAGCTGCAAATGCCTGGGCAAATGGGACAAAAGGAGGCAGCACACCAGTCTACAAATGTAGAAACATAAAAATTTCAGTTGGAAGGCAAATTTCATTACTAAGGACAGGGAATAAGTTCAACCACATACCAGCGATGCCATTCCTCGAGCATCTTCCACCAAATTGGTTCCCCTTAGAAATATATCAGCCAGTGCTCCCTGTGTAGTCATTAAGAAAAGATGAAAAAAGTACGAATAATTAAGTATTTCCAGTAGAGAAGTTTTCTTGTTATTATTGTTATTTAAATCCACACACAGGGGATTTGGGGATTTTACTTTCAATTATGCCTGGAATTGCAGGTCCTAAACCTGGATAAAGGAAGTGACTTAAACCCACAGGGGATTTGGGGATTTTCTTTAATTCACTCTTCAGCATGAGTAGGAGAATATACCTGAACAGCAGCTCGATAGAAAAGCTCCTCTCCCACGGAACTTGCAGCAACAATTAAAATAAACTGCAAATAGGGTCCAAAATTGAATCAAATTCATCTTACCTCATAGAGACAGAGTGATAAAAATATATCTAATAATTGTCAACATTTTCTAAGCCCCATTTGTTTCATGAAAAGTGGTTTCAAACTTTCATGTGTTTGTCTATTATTAGAAAAGTTGGTCAACGAAATTTCTTTTATTTTAGATGGAAAACACTTTTTAAAAATTGCGAAAAATTCAAAAATATATTATTATTTGTTAATGATATCAAATATGGCCTTTAATCTTATAATTGTTATATATTTTGTTTTGAATCTTTTTTTTTCAATTTCATCCCTTAAAATTTGATTTTTATATCAACTTTGATCCTCATTCTTTTAATTTTTATTTTCTTTTCTCTTATTACTTTTTTAATTGAAATTTTTTTATCTATCAGATTTGGTCTTATTTTTTTAATTGTTATTTATTTTATTTTTGAAATGATTTATGTAATTGGATTTTTTTTTAATTTCATCATCTTTCAACTTTTTTATCTATCAGATTTGATCTCCATTATTTTAATTACTATTTATTTTATTTAAAATAATTTATAAAATTAGATTTTTTTTTCAATTTCATTCCCCTTCAACTTTTTTATCTGTTAAATTTAGTCCTCGTTCTTTTAATAAACTTGAAAAAAAATAAAATATTAATAAGTTATTTTCCGGCTTATTTTCTATTATAAAGTATATTTTTCAGTTTATTTTATATGAAACTACCAAATATCAAAAAATAATTCTCTTTTCAAAAATAGCACATTTTCTATGAAAACTATTTTCCAAGAAAAAAAAAATTTCCAGCAAACAAACAGTAAAGGTTTACCTGCCAAGGTGACATCCCATAAAAGAAATTCCGAAGTTCCTCGTCCTCCACATCTCTAATGGCACGAGCATGAGGCGACAACTTCACGACTTCATCCTGCAACCATTTCAAAAAATAAACAAACAACATTCGAAAACTACAAAAGGGTTCATTACTTAACTAAAACCAACTAATAACAGGATTCCACTTGTCAATTTTCTGCCCGTCAAATAAAAATATTCAAAAGTTTATTCAATTACCAGCTCAAGTTCAGCAAAAACAAGAAAGAAAGATGAGGAAACTAAATAGTATATTTCTTTTTGAGGAAGAAATTAATTGGAGTAGTAAAAGCATACATCTAGTATAAAAAGAAGGGCCATGACAGGTGGAGCTGCATATCCAAGCCCTTCAAGAAATGCATCCAAAGATGGATTAAAACCTCCCAGGCTATCAATTCCAGTTATTGAACATATAAACCGTCCTGCCAACGCCATTCCTCCATATATACCTGCAATTCCCAATTCGAATTAAACTAAAAACAGGCGCAACGGGTCATAAAAAAATTGAAAAACAGGTGAATATAAATAAATAAAACTGACCGATCCCATAACAGAGTCTAACAACAGCACCGATTTTCTCCCACAAAGGAAAGTCAGAAGCAGCATCGCCAAAGCTCTGATCAAATGTAGTCACTTCCATAGCACTTCCAGTGAATCTCCTCCTTTCTCTCTCCTCGATTCCTTCACTACCAGCACCCGTTCTCTCTGTAGATGCTTTGCTGCACCGTATTTGAATCCTATTGACTCCATTTTCTCTCAAGTTCAATCTCCTTCTACTAGCCGGAAAGTCACTGGTTTTAGAAAACCAAGCACCAACTCTAAACGACGTGGTTGCAGTTGCAGTTGATGAGTGGCTCGGTGTTCGGAAAAGTAACGGCAGCTCCATTAGCCGGTATTTCGGTCTCCGTTTCCGTCACGAAGCATAGCTGTCTGTCTCTCCCCCCATCTCTCTCTCTCTCTCTCTCTCTCTCTCTCTTTCTCTGACACGCACAGGCTGCTGTGATATTTGTGTTTAAAGGATTTGAGAGGTCAAGGGGTGGTTTTGGGGCGTTGGATTTCGTGATGAGGAAGTTCTTTGTATTCTTATTCCTATTATTTATGATTTTGATATTTTTGTGATCCTTGGATTGTGATTGGTCGAAGGAGTGAGAGGATGTTCGTGAATATCGAACCTGCCAATAAAAGAACGCCACATGGAGATAATGTTACGCCGGATTTATCAAATTTCTGTTGATTAATGTGAACCAGTAGTATTATTATTTCTATATTTTTGGTGGTGGTGTTTGTTTATGTACCACGCATGCTTTATAGGGAATTTCCCTTAGTGACCTTAGATATTAATGGCAACGCTACCTTCGTCTCTTTTTTATCAGTTGATATATAATGCAAATTTAATTCCATACAGCTATTATATTTTAAGATGACTTCTATATATAATTAATAAGAAATTTATTTTAAGAATATATTTGATGAAAAATCTAAAACAATATACATCTATGCATATCATAAAATCGGATTCCTCGTAGAACAGCCTCACCCTGTTGACTTTGCTGGAAGAGAAAGTCCTTCAGAATTAGGAATTTTATCTACAAAATTGTTTCTAGTATAGTTTTTAGACCCGGCCCGATCCAAGACCTGGATTTCAGGTTTTCATCGG